>Ga0307507_10000178_pt1 | contig 115210 bp, 66 predicted proteins | sample 7_EM_MG_FD_207223 | JGI IMG/M metagenome (GOLD analysis project Ga0307507, IMG submission 207223) | Populus trichocarpa ectomycorrhiza microbial communities from riparian zone in the Pacific Northwest, United States - 7_EM | ecosystem: Host-associated > Plants > Roots > Unclassified | place...
TAGAGGCTGTAAAGCATATATAAAAGTCTAAATTTAAATTATTAAAATTTATTATTAAGTGGTTGTTAAGATATTAAAGTGTGATTTTTCTATTTTTTGGTGTGTTTTTGAAGTGATTAGCTCACCCGTTTGACCAGCTCACCCGTGAAATACGTTAATATATTAGGCTTCTAATTAAGTTTGCCCAATTAGTATATAATCTTAAAGTTAAATTATAAGAGGTATTTAGCCTAACAAATTTAGCGCTATATTAATTGCTTTATAGTTATAAAGTACTATAGATTCTTATAGTCTATTAGTACGCATATTAGAAACAATAATCCTTTAAACTTAGGACGCTATTATTTAAAGCATCTAATAATTGCAAGCAGCTCCTTATTATATATTTTATAGTTTAATTTAGTAGAGGCAAGTTTTTAGAAGAGAAAGGCTACTAGATATAGTTCGCTATTCTTATTATATTGCGATAACACCCCCCCCCCCCCTCCCCAAACGCATAATTAGATAAGTCTATTTTAACGGTATATTTAAGGTTAGGGTTAAAGTAGGTAAGAATTAAAGTAGTTATAAAGTAATGTTTTAAGTTATTAAAGGCTTATTGTAAGGCTATTGCCTAGGTGTATGGTAGGGAGCAGGCAAGCCGAGCATAAGTCACAAAGAGAGTCGATGGAAGAGGGCGATATGGTAATGAGGGTAGGTATGGCAATACCTCGTACAGAGAGAGACGAACCGATAAGGAGGGAAGGGCTGTAAGCCCAAGGGAGCTTATAAGGAGGTGCCAAGGGCTAGCTAAAGGCTAGTCTTAGCAGCCGCCAAAAGATCCCTTACACTCATTTACATTTAGCAGTCTATTTAATTTTTATATTCTTTCTTATTAGGTTTACTAATAGCTAGGCAATTTCTAAGAAGTGGTTAATAAATTAATAGTAAAAGTTTGTGTTGGTATCACTCCGGGTGATACTACAATTGCAATATAGTTGGTGCTAGTTCTTGATTTATTCATATCTAAAGCAAAAAATTATAAGGATCGCAGTACCTAAGTAGGGGGCTAATAAGTTACTATAAGGATGACTAATTAAAGACATATAACCTCTGTCTATGCATTCCGACACTGGCAGTTCTTTCTTTATATATAGAACAGCTATCCGGCCCCTGCTGTATACGCTATACGCCATTTATAAAAAGAAAGAAGGATAACAGGCTTTATGCCAAATCATTAAATAACCTATAGAAAGGGTATGGGTAGTAGAAAAAACTATTAATCTATTTCCCTTATATAAATTGTGTAATAAAGTTAAGACATTATATAAGGAAAGAAGGTAAGAAAGTATAAAGAAGGAGTATATATTAGGAACTTAGTTGCTAGGTTAACAGGTGCTTAGGGCAGGAATCGCGGATATCTTAGGTATTGCGAATATTACAGATATTATAGACGCTGCGGATATCGTTATAGATATTACGGATATCGTAAATATTACGGAAGGTGTTATAGGAGTATCCTATAACAGAGCGTAGTTAAAGTCAGAACCGAAGGTATGGCGGCTTTAGAAGGTATAAGAGTTATAAAGCTGTTATAGACTATAGGGGAAAATAGGTAGAAGGGCTAAGTCCTATCCATTATCATTAAAATAATAGTTAAGTAAGTTGATATTAACAGTAAGGTTCTCTATATTAACGTCATTATTATTGTTATTACAGAAGTAGGTAGCGCTCTTACCCTTATTACCAACATCGCCACGCCTTGCTATACTAGGTTCTATGCTACCAGGTTCTATACCACCAGATTCTATACTACTAGTAAGGCTATAGACAAAGGCATTATTGTTTATAAACGTAACTATATTCTTAGCAGTTTTAATTAGTATTGGCCCATTTAAAGTTATAAAGTGCTCAACACTATAGTCGTTATAGAAGAAATTGCCGCTAGTAGTAGTTAAAACTGTAGTTAGAGTTAATATATTAAATTCTATAGCCATTATATCCTTGTTAAAATTATTAATAATATTATTATCTATAAGGTACTAGTAGACACGTCTCTTTAATCCTTCTCTTACTTTGTTATATTCTTCTTTAGTATACCTAGTTAACTAACAGTCTCCTTTCTTATACACAAAGCACGTCCTAGTGTTATTATTGCTGTAACGATTATTTAATAAACTTAGTCGAGACATTAATCGGTGGTAGTGACGGTTAGTAAAGAACACGTTAGTAGGCTATTCTGTAGGCTATAAGAACACATTGGCGGGTTGTCCTATAGTACCATTAACCTTCCCATAGGTGATAATTGACGATCATAGGCTGTTCATAAGGCCGGTAAGTGTAGTAGGTGGGTTAGAGCAAGCTGCCTAGCAAGCAGCAATATCTTAACAAGCAACAATAAGCTTATTATAGAGGAAATCATTATTGTAGAGATTAGCGTTAAGACCATGCTATAAGTAACAAAGGTTGTTAAGTAATAGCTATAGGCAGTCCTCTATAGATTTGCCCTCGCTCTTTATCATTACTGTCTTAAGAGTTATAGCGTTCCACTTTATTAGAACTCTACGCTTATATTCTAGTCCTTTAAAGTAGTTACGTATAGCGTTATAGATGCCATTAAAAGTAGTATAGGTTGCCTTATTTCCATAGTAGAAATTAAGAATAATACCATATAGTATTATCAGAAAGCCTTTAATCTTTGCCTCTTATAGTATATTAACTTTATCACAAAGGTCGTTAAAAATCGTAAGCTTACGGTTAAAGTTGTTATCCTCTCCACTATATTTACTTTCCTTTGTATATATCTTTACCAGGGTTGCTAAGTCTCTACCATAATTAGCGGTGACTTTAGTTTCTATCAGTTATATATTTAGGGCATTTATAAAAGGAGCCATAATGTTTATAGGGGGGGGGCCATAACGTTCGTAGGGGGGGCCATAACGTTTATAGGCAAGGGGAGCTTGGCCGTAGGGGAAAGGTCATTTAAAACAACTAAAGCTGGAGTAGTAGACGACATTAAGGGGGTTAATAGACGTGATTTAAGACGACGGTTAATAATGTATAAATTAAAAGGTCCTTTATTATTAATAAATAGCTTAATTTCTGTATCTAACTATTCCATAGGGTTGTCCTCATAAGCAACGTTATATAGTGCTTATAGTACTAATTTGCTTTTCTTATTGAAGACCTATACTCTATTACATTAGAGTAGTTGTTTAAGTCCCTTAATTATAGACCTGTTAGCGTCCTTAAATGATAGGGTCTATAGGAAGTCACGTATCCCACAGCGCACAGCTTGAAGTCTCTACATAAAGAACTTTAAGCATCAACAACATTATCTAATTAAATTCGAATATGCTAGTTCTTGTTAATTAAAGCTACTGTTAATTTATTCATTCTAATCTTATTTAACCGTCAAATCTCCTCCCTTAAAGCCTTGAATTTAGGCCGTGGCCGTTACTCCTCTCCGCCATCCCCTATCTACTCCTTATAACAAATTCTTTTAAAGACGCTCCTGCACACAGCACACGCTCTCATTCGCGTGTTCTTGATAGCGAAGGCTCGCAGACGCGTCGCCCTTCCATTACTATGGCCCCTACGCCCTCCGCCACAGCTGTAGCTGCAGCTAAAAAGCGCCTACAGGATATTTATAAATAAGAGCTAAAAGACCGCAAGCAGGAGCGCGCTTATAAGGCAGCTTTAAACCAGGCTACCCTTAAAGCACTTACTACTTCTATAGCCTAAGCAAAGTTGGCCATAGAAGAAATACACCAGGCTCGGCTTACCGCCATTAAAAAGAACCCTACTATAGTTAACGCGGTGGAGACTAACTCCAGTAAGTCTTCTCTCCCTCCTACTATAAAGAGCCTAGACTTGCTTCTTCCTGGGATCCTAGTCTCTAAAGTTACTATAATCTAGAAGGGTACATTTATTCTAAAGAACCTTGCAAAGTTGTATAATAACCCGTCTAGAATTAACTCCAATTAAATAGAGTTAACGGTAGACAGAAAAGTTATTACCTTTAGTAAGGGCTCCAGAAAGGACTTCTCCTCTATAGGTATTTAGCTTAAGGGCTTTACTAACTATAGTATTATTATCTAAACCCTCTGGGCCACATTAACCCCCTTAGCTATTGCAATGGCAAAATTCCACTAAGCTATTATAGGCTTCTCTATACAGTTTATCTGGAACAGTGTTCTTAATTTAGCCCTAGTTGTCCACTAGAGAGCTATAAGGCTTAGTTAAACTAACTCTACTAACTAGGCTATTTCTATTAAACTATAAGTAGCTAACTGCAATTTCGCCACCCTACACCCGGCCCTATTACTCTCCTATAGTGGTTCGTTATCCAAACGCCCTTAGGCAGATATATCTACCTTATCCCTATAGGGTTAGGTATGCGGTAATTAGAATACGGGCCGTCCGTACTTTAAACTACTATACTCTTATTAACATCTCTATAAAGCATGTGGAGGGAATTACGTTAAGAAAGACTATAAGGAGTCTCTATAATAATTTATACCCCCTCTACGCCCAAACTCAACACTAAGATTTAAGGTATTTACCCCAGAGTATCCACTTTATACTTTACTATTACCATTAAACGCACTGGCCTGGAGGGATAAGCTACTCCTATACCCTAAAGATCTCGGCCCCTTAATTAAGGGTATCCTAATATATGGCGCATGGATTGGAGTTACTGCCTTATTACTAGCACATATATATTTAAATTAACTCCCATCTAATACTAACCCGGGGGTAATTACTGTAAAAATTACTACTAATCTACCTATTGGCCGCATTGCTATTTGTCCGCCTAAAGTAATCTACTACTCCCCCTTAGGACTTATACCTAAGCCGGATAGAACCTTCCGCTATATCTATAATCTCTCTTCGCCTAAGCCTCGCCGAGGTCTTTCCGTTAATGCCACTATTCTAGAGGCCTACTCTACCCTTACCTATAGCACCGTAGATAACATTCTAGCACTTATCCTCCTTGCTAGGAGAGAAGCCGTTATCCTTAAACGCGATCTTAAAGACGCTTTTTAAAATATCCTAGTTACTATTATTAACCAACGCCTACTAGGTTTTAAGTGGGAAAAGACAGTATACACTAAATGCTATCTCCCCTTTAGTCTAGCTACTACACCCTTCCTTTTTAACCTTTTTGCAGAAGCCCTATATTAGATTCTTAAACACCGCCTTTATTTAATTATCGCTTTCTTCGCGCTAGTTCATTATTTAGATAACTTTATATTTATCTTACGCCTAGGCACTAGTTACATACCAGTAGTTTACATATATAACTTTATAATTATACTACTTAGTTTCCCTCCTAACACTACAAAAGACTCCTATAGCACGGTGTTAGATATACTAGGCTATTAGATTAATACTAATACTTTCTTCTTATCCCTTAGCCCTATTAAGTAGATAGCACTATAAAATCTACTTACCTCCTTTATCCTTAGGCCCCAAGTTTCTCTTAAACAGTGCTAGCAACTTGGAGGTAGCCTTACTTAGGCCGCAAAAGTCATCTAGTTAGGGCGATCTTACTTAAGATCGCTATAGGACCTTATTACAGCTTTCTCTCTTATAAATCGCCGTACTTTGCCTATCCCGCTAGCGGTAATCTCCAACCTAGCTTAGTAGAGTAAAGCCCTAGCGCTTTAAAATAGGGTTCGCTTCTTTTAGGAGGATATTACTCGCCCCTAGATCTATCTCTTTACGGATATTTTATCCAAATACGGTTACGCCAGCTTCTTCTATAGCTGCCTAGGCCATACCTCCGCCAAAACCCATTCTACTCCTTGTAGTTAATGGCGCCCTTATGCCTCTATACTGCTATAAGATAACCTCTTTGCAGTATCTCCTGCCTCTAAGCACCTCTATGCCCATATCAATGTGCTTAAAGTACTCGCTATTACTAACGCATTTATGAAATGGAGCCCTACCTAGCAATATTCATCTATTTACGTCTATACGGACAACACAGTCGCCCTTACAGGCCTGCAAAATATAGTGCTTAAAGGCCCTGCCAATTTGCTCCTCTAATAAATCTTAGTTTAGGCTGCCGCATTTAACATCCAGTTATAATCTTCCTAGATTTTATCCAAAGACAATATACTAGCTAACGCACTCTCCCGCTTTAACTAGGCTATAGTCAAAAATCTCTATCCTTAGATTAATCTCTCGGTGCTAACGGCTTATCTTTAGGCTCGCTTATTAACCTACTAGGCCTGCCGCTTGCTTTTATTACCCAATTGGGCCAATCTCACTTAGTTTTAAGCCTCTTATAGCATAGCATTAAGCCTAACACCCACAAGACATACGCCTTAGGTATAAAGTTATGGGAGTTCTTCTACGCTATAAGGGCTGTAGCGCCATACCTAGCCCAGTTACCCAATCTTATGGAATAGGTAGTATAGAGGACATATAGCAACAGTTCTCCGCATATAGGCAGAGTAGCTTTAAAAACCTTACGCTTATACCTTGCCGCGATCTACTCTATACACGTTAACCGCATTCTCCTAGTTATAGTATTTAAGAACGCGTCACTTCATTGCATACTAAATAAGGCAACTTCCCTTAACCCTAACCTAAAAGAATCTACCCTAAAGTTGCCAATCTTACGTAGCATCCTCGCTAAGATCGCGACTAGCAGTAACTTAATCCTAGGGGTAAATACCAACGCCACCTTCTGCCTCGCCTTTATAGGGTGCCTCCATATAGGCGAGATCTCCTATACCAATAAGCAATAGTCTAAACCATCATTTGCTATAACCAAAGCTACTCGCTTAGATATACAGTTCAGCCCCTCTAAAGATCACCTTACCTTCCGTCTTAAACAGAGCAAGACCAATAAGGATAAGCAGGGCGTTTAAATTATAGTAGCCGCAACCTTTAACGCGGTTTACCCTATAGCAGCGCTATAAAGGCTTTTTCTCCTGGACCCCCAGGCTCCCTCTATGCCGCTATTTACTGCATCTAGTGGTGCGGCGTTTTCCGCCTTATATACGCAGAAGACGCTTAAATCAAGACTAAACCTCCATAGCATTTCAGCCGCACAGTATACAGGTTACAGCTTCCGTAGGGGCGCGGCCTAACACGCCCTAGACCACAGCTTCTCTAACAAAGAGGTCCAACGCCTAGGCCGCTAGACGTCAAATACTTTCCGCCTTTATTGCTTAACCTTACAGGCTGACGCCTTCCGCCTTTCATAAAGGTTTTAACTGGGTACCCCACCAGCGTTCTTTTTAACTCAGCCTTGTGTGTAAGGCTGACACCTAAAACACATCTCTCTACACACATTTTTCTCCTATTTGGCTGCGGTCACGCTTCGCTCTCCTTGGACTATAGGCTTGTAAATTCAGGGCTATTTTTCCTACTTTTTACAGTAAAAACTGCTTATAAAAGCTGGAAAACAAGCCTGCTATTTATAGGCCCCTAAGCCGCAGCCACCAATTAAAAAATTAATAAAAAAATGCACGTGTTCGAAGAGATAGATAATAGGGTCTATAGGAAGTCACATATCCTACAGCGCACGGCTTAAAGTCTCTATATAAAGAACTTTAAGCATCAACAACATTATCTAATTAAATTCGAATATGCTAGTTCTCGTTAATTAAAGCTGCTGTTAATTCACCCGCCTACCCAAGCGTTTGCTTTTTCACCTTATATGTACATATATAGCTTATGCCCTACTTCTTATAAGTACGCACTTTCGCTAGTTGGACCATAGGCTTGCAAATTCAGGGCTATTTTTCCTGCTTTTTACAGTAAAAACTGCTTACAAAAGCTGGAAAACAAGCCCGCCATTTGCAGGCCCCTGAGCCGCAGCCACCAATTAAAAAATTGACAAAAAAATGCACGTGTTCGAAGAGATAGATGTCTATACTTTAAAATTATTAAAGTCTTCTTAGTATAATTCCCATAAGCTTTTGTCCTTAAAGTTGTACTTAGTATACTTATTAATTTTAAAGTTAATATAGTTGGTAAGATCTTCTGCGGTGGTTTTACTAGTTAAGGTAATCCCATTGCCCTAGTTTAGACGTTGGATTCCTGTGTTGGATATAATAACTAGCGTAGATTATAGTATAGGTTGTGATCTTATATATTAAGTGGTTAATTTATATGCTAAGACGCGTACTAGAGGGTAGTTTGCTACTAACGCTGCTAGGTTATAGCTGCTAAGGTAGCTACTACTAGGGTACTAACGCTTAGTAAAGAGGTCGTACTAGGTGTTAATTTATGTGGTGGATGCGAACCGAACAAAGCCTTAGTAGGAGTCGGTTCTTTAAGTTCCTAGGGCCTTAGTAAGAAGGGTTCTCCTTAGCAAACGCAACGTAATTAACGGGCCTTAGTAGGAGCAATCGCGTGTTATCTCTCTTTATAATAACACTAGACTCCTAATCTATGATATTACTGATTAGTGTTAGTATCACTCCAGGTAATACTGCAATTGTAATATAGTTAGTTCTAGTTCTTAATTCATTTATATCTAAAGCAAAGGATCGTAAGGATCGCAGTACCTAAGTAGGGGGCTAATAAGTCACCATAAGGATAACTAATTAAAGACACATAACCTCTGTCCATACATTCCAACAGTTTGCAAATCCTAAAAATCCTTAAATATCTTATATATTGCTAGGGCTTTTCTAGTTTATAATTATAGCAACTTTCTTATAGTCTATTTTAATTCTATTATAGGATATAATTAAGCCTAAGTATATAACCTTAAACGCGTAGAACTTGCATTTCTTAATATTATATTATAAGCCCGCATTTTATAAGCGTTTAAGGACCATTCTAATATATTTCTAATATTTAGAAAGTAAGGACAAGTAAATTAAGATATTATTAATATACGTAGTAATAAATATATTAAGGAATTTATAAAACATATTATTAATATATTGCTAAAACGTACTAAGACTGTTTTTTATACTAAACGGCATTACTAGGTATTTAAAGAGCCCCATTATATATAAAAAGCTATATACTTTTTATCTCCTTTATATATATGGATTTTATTAAAGGTAGTAACTATATTAAGCTTTATAAAGTACTATACCTTTACTAAATAGTTAAGCGTCTCTTAAATTAGGGGAATTAGATATTAGTTTTAAATCATAATTACGTTTAAAGCTTAATAATTAATATAGAATCTTAAGCCTCCTCCTAGCTTTTTAATAAATAGTATAGGTAAGGTAAATAGAGATTAACTAGGGCAAATAAATCCTTTTTCCAGATGCTTATTAAGGCATTATTGCATTATAAACAGTTCTTCTTATAATATACTATATAGCAAACCAAACTTTGGTATTATACTAGGCTTAAGTTCTGTCTTAAAATTATGCTTATTTTAGTACGGGACTAGTTAGTCTATAAATTATTTTTTAAACTTATTAATTAGGGTATAGTACTCTTTAGGTATAGGGGGTTAAGGATTAGGATATTATTTTAGTTCTAATACTTTCTTAATGTCTTCTATAGTTATAGTAAAGATTTTATAATCTTATCTTTTTGCTAATAAGATAATAGGTGCGGCCTATATTATATAAAATTTAAAAGGTTTTAACAAAATATCTTTATATTCTTTATTATAATCAGCATTTATAGATTTATTATATTAGCTTAAGGTTTATAGCAAGGGCAATTTATATTATTTTAAATTTAAATGGTTATATATATATTTGTAGGGCAAATGGTTTTTTAAGTAATAACTTTAGTAGTAGGTTATATAGAACTTTAGTATTTCTTTAACCCAGCTAATTAAAGGGTTGTATTATTTTAGCCATCTATGTCTAAGTATTACCTTATAATACTTTAAAGGTATTATAAATAGGGAAATATATTTAAGGTGTTTGCCTATCCATAATTTTACAAAAGCATAGTATATTAGTGTTCGTACTAACTTAATAGCACGAGTGAGTTGTATCCCGGGGCACGAAATACGTATAGTATTGTATGCTCTTTGGGATGGTGGTGACTGTCTCTTATATTAAAGCAGACTACGTGGTCTATATACTGATGCGACCTCCCCCTAATTAGTCAGTGCTTCAGGGGTGCACTAGACGCGTAAGCGGGTGGTTAGTACACCGAACGCGTAAACGCGTAGTTGGTATACCGTACGCGTAAGCACGCGTTCGGTACGACAGGTGCTATAATTATACACTGGCGGTACTTGAAAAATGAAACCACCTATATACAGCCTCCGTAATTGTTTTAATAGAACCGTAAAACATAAAAGAAATACATAGGAAATCCCTCCTGAGGTGCCTTCTGGGTTGCCTTCTAAATGGTGCTCCAAGCTGGCCGTAAGTCCTGCTTATGGTCCGTAAAATGAACTATACGGCCTTTTAACGGGCTGTGAATGCACCGTACGGCCTTCCGACGGGCCGTAGCTAAACTGTAAATGCTCCATTAGTCTCGCTCTACCCATTCTATAACCTTTAGGTTGAGCTTGTTTGTATTAATTAGGGTTTTAAGAGCTTAATACGGCTTTGCCTTAGTTATAGCGTCTGCTGGGTTATCTCCGCTGCTAATCTATTTAACCTCCGTAATCTTACGTCGTTTATAGGCCTGACGTAAGCATATTAGGTTAACCATAAGTCTCTTTTCTTATGTCATACCTAGTTTAACTAGGTAGTCATAAAGGGACTTTAAATTGGTGTATAAAACTAGGGGTAACTGCTCTAGTTATAGAATCTTCTAGACCGTTAATTTAATTGCGGCTGCTATATTAAATCTATAAGCTAGTGCATATAGTTCAGAAGCTAGTACACTATGGGTTACTTGTTTGCACTTAATTAAAGACCAGTGCAGTATATTTGCGTCCTAATTGCGGTCTGTAAGTATAATTATAAAGCCGATTTGTAATGATAGGTCTTTATTATTAGTAAAGGAGGCGTCTATAAATGCTAGTAAGCTAAGGGAACTTAGGTCTAGTGGTATAAAAGTAAGTCCCCTTACTGCATTGTTAATTTGCCACTAAATGCGCTTATTAAGCTGCTTAATATTTTCTTCTTATAGATCTACTACCTGGGCCGTAAAGGACAAGTTATAGGCAGATTCGGGTTGGCAAACTGTGGCAATATAGGCGCCTCTTGCACGCTGTGCAGCGTATTAGTCCTTTATATTTATAGTCTTATAGATCTCTCTGCGGGAACTAGTAAGGTCCGTAGGCTTTGCTATAACAAGCTTTAGGTTTTAAGCTTAGCGTTCCTAGGTTAGCTGGATTAAGTTGCCCTTTTATATAATTAAGCCTCTGTTGAACTTAATTGGAGTCTACTTAGTTAACTACTCTCGCGGCTTTGCCAGGAACTTAGCTTCTTATAGTTTAGTCTCTTTAGCGTCCGCAAATGTCCAGTCTGCTAAAAAGAGGGTATTGTTTGTTTGGAGTCCAACAATACTAAGGCCGTTTAATGGGCTGTATAGGAGGCAGGGGTTGTAGGTTAACTATTCCATTTTAAGTTTACTGATATAGTGCTAGTGGTATGTCTTAAACCAATAGTTTCCGGCTTTTAGTACTCTATAAAGAGGTTTTATAACCCATAAAATTGTTCCTGGTTATAGGTTAAGCTTATAGGGTAGTTATATAAAGATATCCCTACTTAGGTAGGTATTAGACTGTATATAGGCTTGTGAGATGTCCCATAAGTAAAGGGCTATGGATTTAGTTTGCTATAGTCTAGGCGTAAGTATAAGTATAATCCGTTAACTAACCCGTTGAATTATAGGCAATTGTATAAGGACTAGGTCCTTTCCCTAGTCGTTATAAGCTTATATAATAAGCCTTAATTTTTTAAAGGCTTTGTTAGTACCAGGGTGCTTAATCTTATTAATAAAGCGTGAGTTAAATATACGGACGCCTTGCGGAACGTCTCTCTCCATTATAATTGCAAAGACACCCTTTTTAAGTAGTCTATTAATCTCTTTACGCTATAAGTCCGTAAAAGGGGTTTCCTGTACTAGAACTAATATATCTATAGGCGGAGATTGCTTTGCGGATATGCCTACGGAGGTTAGGTAGTTCTCCATTATGGGATTCTTATAGGGGCGTCCTCGGCCACGCTTTACAGTAGGTTTAGTAGGTTTAGTGGGTTTCTAGGGGACCTTTAGGGTAGGTAAGGGTGCCTCTAGTTTATCTGATTTGGCAGTCGCTTCTGGTTTGTCTAGTTTAGTGGTTACTTCTAGTTTATCTAGCTCGACGTTATAGGTGTTTTTAGGCTAAAAGTAGGGTTTTATGGACGTGCTTCTAAAGCTAGTTAGCCCACTAGGAAGCTGTATACAGCACGTCTTATTTTCTACGGCTAGTAGACGGTAAGGTCTATTCCAACTGCCGCTTTTACGCCATATAAGGACTTTAGAGTTAAGCGGGAGGTTGTATACTAAGGTCGTATTAGGTCCGTTGCGGTAGTGCAGGGCATTATTAATAGTTTGTTTAGCCCGTAATTTGGCTATTTTGGCTATTGCCTTCCGTATTGCAGCTGCTCATTCTGTAATAGACAGGGTAGGGGGGCCTAGGTTGCTTATCCTTAGGTAGGCTCCGTAAACCAAGAGGGTAGGTACTAGTCCATTAGGGCTAGCGGTGTTATTAACAGCTTTTACGGCCATCTATAAAGCTAGTTCCTTTTAGATGTCCTTGCACTTATCTATAATAATCTGATAAGCTCTCTATAGAGCTAGGTAAGCTCGCTTAATAAGCCCAACGGACTAATACGCCTTAACTAGAACAGCTTTTATTAATATAGCTATGGCTATAGCATACTGCTAGAATTCCTTGCTGATGAAGTTCCTACTAGCGTTGTGGGTAATATACTTAGGAGGTCTAACGTACGTATTAATCTAGCAGGTCCATAAAATATCCCAAGTATGCTTTACGGATATATTTTATAACTAATAGGCGGCTTAGTAGTGGGTTGCCTTATTAATTATATATAATACTAGGCTGCCGTTAATGTATATAATATCTATATATACTGAGTGGTTGAAGTTAAGGTCCTTATAAAGGGTGAACTTAAATTGGCCTAGGGAACGTCCGTATTTCTAGCAAAAGGAGCAGTATTTGGTTAGGTAATTAACTGCCTTCCTATTAACGTCGTCGTGTCTAGAGCGTTTAAGGACTCTATATAGCTTTTCGGCTAACGGGTGGCCGAAACAGCGGTGTAGACGGTGGATCTCCGTACTGGTAAGGTAGCATGGGTTATAGTTGAAAGATTCCTAAATATAGGTCCGTAAAGTCTCTCCCTATATAAGGAACGGGTGTCCAAATTGTTATATAATTGGTAGGGTAACATGCTTGCTTCCTAGGGCAGTTGTGGGGCCGATTAAGGTATCTATAATATTGTTATAGTAAACCTATAACCTATCTATGTCTATAAAGCAAAGTAAGAAAGGGGTGTCTGCTTTTACTATATGGAAGTTAACTAGGCCAATTGGGGTCTTAACTGCAACTGATTTGATTAATGCAGTTAAGTTAATGCTGAATTGGACGTTTATGGCCCCAGTTTATATAGTGTCAATGTCCGTATTATTATTTGCGGTGGTCCTATATGTAAGATATTATCTGTAACCTGCAGTAGACTTCTTAGAGGCGCCTATATTAATCATAATACTGTAGAATTCCTTAGGGATATAGCGTTCTGTGGTAATATATGCAAATGGGTCCTACTTGTGATCTATAACGTCCGTAATGGGGGTGCTTGCGGAATAGTTTTTAGGCGCAACTAAGTGTATAAAGGAACGGTCGGCTAATATAGTCGTAATATTAAAGGCTTGGCTGTCCGTAAAAGGTCTGAAAGTAGTTAGGAATGTCTCTAAGGTCTTCTATTCCTGGTTATCTAGGTTAAAGTCAATTATAAGGGCTTCTATTAACTTATTAGGGGGCTCCTCTTCTTCCTCTCCTTTGTATTCTAAGATAAACTGGCTAATCCGTTTATTAAATCTCTTCTTAGACCTGTTACGTTCTTCCTAGGTATGCCTTATAGACCAACATCCTTTCTTACCACACACGAAGCATTTCTAGTTTATTTATCTGCGGGGGTATGCTTTCATATAGGAGTTGCTGCGGGGGTTACGGGTGGGACTTGGTCGGTATAGGTGCTGCTAGCGGTAATAGCGGTCCGTAAAGTAGACGTCTAAGTCTGTCTGCGGATATTGAATATCTATGGCGAAGGCTTAAGTGCTACCCAGTGGGTTTAAGACTTTATACATTACAATAGAGGAGCGTAGGTCATTAATAAGGCCAGCTAAGGTGTCTGTAGGCTTGTAATAGGCGTACTTATAGGGCTCTACTTCCTAGCAAGCCGTAATAAGTTTATTATGCAGGAAGTCGTCTATTTGAAGCTTGGCGTTAAGGCCGTACTGTAGGTGCCGGAGGTCTTTAATAAGGATTTGCAGATACTCTATAGTCGATTTTTTGGTGTTCTTATTAATTACGGTCTGTAGCTTAGTTGCATTCCATTAGGTAAGGATATTACGCCTATATTCTGGTCCTTTAAAGTAGTTGCGGGTAGCTTTGTATAGCTTATTAAAGGGGACACTAAGGGGGTTGCTTTTAAGGTTGGTATAGTAGTGGTTAAGTACTAGGCAGCACAGCATGGTAGAGTAGGCTTGGCTGAACTCTTATTTAGGAATATTAGCCTTCTAGCAGAGGTCCGTAAAGATAGTCAGTTTAAAGTCAAAATTATCATTTTTACCGCTGTACTTAGATTCGTCGGTATAGAGCTTAGCTAGGTTAGCTAGCTCCTTGCTATAGGTCTTTACTTAGGTGGATTGCGGATCTATAACTTACAGATCTATGGCTTGCGGATATATAGCTTGTGGATATATGGCTTGCGGATCTATAACTTAAATAGCAGGGGTAATTTAGTCCATATTTTGGTTTACAGGGGTGTTATAATCCATAACTTGAGAGTAGGGTATATTTTGGCCAATAAGGTCGAGTCTGAAGCCGCTTAGGTTTATAGGACGAATTTGGTTAAGTAGGTTAGGTATAAGGCTAGTAATTATATTAAGTTTAGAAGAAGTAAAGAGTTCCTTAGTTTTTTAAAACTGGTCTAGGATTTCCTCTTTAGTCTATTCCATTTGGTCCTTCTCGTGTATTGTGTTGTATAAGGACTATATAACAGTAACTCGTTTATTCCTTTTAACCCATACACCTTGGTCACGTAAAAGGGTTCATAGTTTACGGATAGTAACAGGGTTGCAGGCCTTAAAAATAGCTTCCGTAAAGTCCGCAAAATCTTCCTAGTATTGCTCCCATAGGTCGTCATTTATAAGCTCAAAGTGTTTATATTTAAGGATTTTAAAACTAATGTAGTCGTTAACGTCGTTTGTAGACGTAACGTCAACTCCTTATCTCCACTTCTTTTAACCTTTACTGACTTACTTACTGATGTCTGCCATACTATAGTATAGTATGGTGCGTAGTGGGTGGTAGCAGCTTGTAACGGGTAGGGGGTTTCCGCAAAAGGTCTAAAGAGGTTTAAGGTTCAAGGGGGTTGAGGATAGGGGTTCCGTATAGGTCTATATTCGCGTCTATAACTTCCGGTAAACTGTACTAAGACTTAAATAAGTATATAGAGTTGGAGATAAGTCCGTAATCCCCAACTTCCGACCTTTTAGTAGGTCGTACTAGGAGTCTAAACGGGTGGTCACTGTCGTGTATATCGCTTGGGGGGAGGTATCAAGTGATTGCTGATCTGTGCGCGCTTACTAATCAGTGTTCGTACTAACTTAATAGCACGAGTGAGTCGTATCCCGGGGCACGAAATACGTATAGTATTGTATGCTCTTTGGGATGGTGGTGACTGTCTCTTGTATTAAAGCAGACTATGTGGTCTATATACTAATACGACCTCCCCCTAATTAGTCAGTGCTTCAGGGGTGCACTAGACGCGTAAGCGGGTAGTTAGTGCACCGAACGCGTAAACGCGTAGTTGGTGTACCGTACGCGTAAGCACGCGTTCGGTACGACAGGTGCTATAATTATACAATTAGTTTGCTATATATTAAGGGTTTGGTATTAAAGCCTTATTGTCACAGGACACCTCCGTGACACCTTACATACGCCCACCTGTTTCCACCGACGCAGCAAGAAGAGACCGACCGCGAGACGGCAATCTGCCGGCAATCTACGGCAATCTGATGGCAATCTGCCGCATTCTACCATATTCTGCCAAGTCCAACAAATCCTGCCAAGTTCTGCTAGGACCGCTCCTTAAATCCTATCCTGCTCCGTGCACGTGTCAACCAAGCAATAAAACTAATAATATATACCCTTTCTCCTCGTTTCCTTACCTTCTCTCCTTACGCAACGTCTTAACTTTATTACGCAGTTTATGTATATAGCTTAATAATATCTACTTTGCTATATATTACCATCGCTTATGCTCGCTCTATAATACTATATTGTATTAACCTTATATACTACCCTCCAAAATGCAGAACGACCCCAAAGCCCCTATAATAGCCGCTGGCATTATATCCGCACTCTAAGAACAATTGGCAGAGATATAGAAGTCCTTTATAAACGCCCTTACATAGAACTAAGCCACTTTAACTTAACAACAAGCCGAATAAAAGGCACGACACCTGCAAATAATTAAGGACCTTTAAGAAGAAGTTCGCACCCTTAGAATGCCCATACTAGGGCCCTAAGACCGAACGCCTTCTCTAGAGATAAACACGCGGGACGAGAGTCCTAAACCTATAGTAACTATTCATCCTAAACCAACTACTGCACTATAACGATCTAAACAACTACTAGACCCTCCGATATTTACTAGTAAATAATAAGAACTCCAATTATTTCTAAGCCAGCTTAAAAATAAGCTAACTGGTAATACTAACTACTACCTAACTAAAGCTAACTGACTCTGCTACGCCCTAAGTTAACTAGGAGGAGATATAGCTAACCTTATTAAACCCCTTTAACCGAACTTAGTATAAAGTCTAGTTATACTACTTAAAGCTATATATAGTGACCCAAACCGTCAAGCTACTACTTAAAGGAAGATAAACCACATAACTTAAGAAACAAAAAGTTTCCTAGTATACTTCTCTAAATTTAACCGTTATGTAAAGAAAATAGGCTGGAATAACTCCGCACTAGTTAATAGCCTTGTTAAGTCCCTAAGCCCTAAACTAAAAACCTCCCTAATAGGTATAGACCTACTAGGAGCTCTTAACGCCTGCGCAAACGTTATTAATAAACGGTATAATAATATACTATGCCTAACACCAAAGTCCACTTCTTAATACAATATAACAGCCCTATAAACATCCACTAAGTTATTATCTTAGCCTAAGCACCCTAACGCTATGGATATTAATATAGGGACCCTAGGATACGCTCCACTAGGGTCCCCTAAATAAGAATAACGTATTAAGCTAGGCCTTTGCTTTAAATGCGGAAGTAAGGAATATATCTTAAGATACTACTCCGTCCCTATGCCCTAATATAACTTATAAATAGCCAACACTAATAACCGTTTACTATATTAATCCTCTAGTTACCGTTCCTAATCTTTACCTAGCTCCAGCCCCGTGTCTAGTAAGCACCACTTATAAAGACGAAGTTATAACCAATATTCTATAGGAACCCCTTTCTGCTCGCCACTAAAAGGCATATTCTAGAGTTAAGTTGCTCTCCAGGACAGCTATGTTACAGGATCTTATTAAATGTATTAGATATTGCAAAACCTAACTCTTAGGATTATAGTATAACCGTTAACTACCGTCTTTGGTAGAAAGGTTAATAGGCTAATACTTAAGTCCTAATTAACACAGGAGCTAGCAGTATAGGATTTATTAATAAGATCTTTATATAAAATAATAGGTTTACCCTAATACCCCTTAACCAGCATATTGACGTATTTAGATTTAATAGTAAACGCACTATCTTAGGCCGTATTACTTATATAGCAGCCCTAAGACTCTAATACCTAAACCATAAAGAATTAATTAAGCTTTTTATGACTACCCTAGGTTACCTAATAATCCTCAGACAACCCTAGATAAAGCTATATAAGGTAACTATTAATTGGGACAACCTTAAGCTTCTATTTACTGCCTCCCGCTATAAGCAGAAGTGCCTTATAACTTACTACTTAGACCCCAAACCAAAATCTGGAAAATCCATTAAGATCCACCAGTCTAAAATTTCTATTAATATCCACTCTATACCTAAAAAGTCCACCCAATTCCACCTACCAGAGAATTCCACTAAATTCCACTAATATAAGACTTCCACCGACGACCACTAAGAACCCGAAAATAATATATAACCATATAAACTAACTCTAACTGCTATACCCAGAACCAAGCAGAAGCTTAAGCTTAATATACAAAAGTACTAGAAGAACTGGTATTCTACTATAAAAAGGATACTTAAAGAACCCGAACCTAAATCTAATACTAACTCTGTAACTAATACTAAACCCAAACCTAAATAAAAAACTATATAAGAAACTAAGGACAATCTAAGCTTGCTTAATACCTTAGACATTTATATAATTGGAGCTACTCCACTGGTATAACTTACCAGGAAACCAGAATACATAATCTTTACTATTATAATAGCCAATATTAAAAAGGCCTTAGTACTAAAGAAGCACACTAACCCCGCCATAAAGGTACCAGTAGAGTACTATAATTATTTAGATATATTCTTATAAAAGAAAACTAATAAGCTACCAGAACGCCGTCTATATAATTATAAGATTGTAGTTAAAGAAGGAAAACATCCTGGATTCAGACCCTTATATAGGATATTCTAAAACGAACTCTAAGTACTACGGAAGTACTTAGACGAACATCTAGATAAGGGTTTTATTAGAGCAAGTTTATTACCTATAGCTGTACTAGTAATCTTTATTAAGAAACCTAGCAGCGGTCTACGCTTCTATGTAGACTACTAAGCCCTTAACGCTGTTACTGTTAAAAACTAATACCCAATCCTATTAATCCAAGAGACACTAAACTGATTAAGTAAGGCTCGCTTCTATACAAAGCTTAATATTATCCACGTATTTAACCGCCTCTATATTATAAAAGGAGACAAATAGCTTACTGCATTTTGTACTTAATACGGATTATTTAAATACTTAGTAATGCCATTTGGCCTTATAAATGCCCCGAGTTCATTCCAACACTTTGTAAATAATACCCTACGCCCATACCTAGACGTCTTTTATACTGCTTATATTAACGACATCTTAATATATAGTAATAATCTGGCTAAATACTAAAAACATATTAAACTGATCCTATAAGCCTTGTGCGGAGCTGGTCTATAATTAGATATAGATAAATGCGAGTTCTATAAAACAGAAGTCCTATACCTTGGACTCGTTATTTCTATAGACGGCGTATAAATGGACCCTAAGAAGGTTAAAGTAATTGTGAACTAGTAAGAACCTAAGAACGTTAAGGACGTAAGGGCCTTTATAGGCTTCGCCAACTTCTACTAATGGTTTATTAATAACTTCTCCGCCTTGGTTTTACCCCTTATAGCCTTAACCCAAAAGGATAAAGCCTTTATCTTTAATAAGGAATGTAAGAAGGCCTTTACTTATCTAAAGGTTATATTTACTACTATACCTATACTTTAACACTTCGACCCAGACCAAATAAGTGTTATAGAAGCTGACTTATCTAATTACGTTACTAGAGGCATTCTATCTTAATATAATAAGGAAGAAGTATTGCACCCTATAGCATACTTCTTAAAACAACTAAGCCTAGCTAAATGCAATTACGAGATCTACAACAAGGAATTGCTGGCGATTATTAAATACTTTAAGCAATGGTGACCAGAACTAAAAGGAACTGGATTCCTAATTAAAGTTCTTAGCGACTATAAGAACCTGCAGTACTTTATAACCACGAAATAGCTAAGCTACCGTTAAGCCTGCTGGTTAGAATATCTGTCCTAATTCCGATTCTTAATTATATACTGCCTAGGCGTTTAAGGCTAGAAGCCTGATGCCCTAACCCAACGTTTATAGGACGCACCAGCTTAAGAAGAAGCGCGCTCTTACTGCAATTAGACTCTACTCCGCCCTAAGCTATTTAATCCCCCTGTTAAAGATCTTATAGTATATGCCCTTAAAATAACCGATCGAACTATTAAACAGATTATAGTTAATAAATATCTAAACAATAAATTTATCTAAGAGACGCTTAAGCTAATTTAAGACGGCGTTAGACGCTCTAAAAAGGTTTCTCTAAGCAAATATAAAGTCCGTGGAAACCACTTATACTACTAGAACCGCCTAGTTGTTCCTAATTATAATAAACTTAAGCTTAAGCTCCTTAAACACGTACACAACCTACCAGTAGCCAGCTACCCAGGCTAAGGAAAAACCCTAGAACTGCTCTAACGAGAATACTACTGGCCGAACATATATAATATGATACGAAGGTACGTCTCTAGCTGCTATACCTGTTAACGAGCCAAAGCTTTATATAAGATGTATAACGGCTTTTTAAAGCCACTGCCTGTTCCGGACCGAAGATAGAAGGACATCTTAATTAACTTCGTTGTTGATCTCCCCGTAAGTAAAGGATGCACAAATATTATGGTAGTTATAGATTAACTATTTAAGATAAGATACTTAATCGCCTGCCCTAATATATTAATACTTACCGTTGCCCAACTGTTCCTAGATTATATATAGAAACTCCATAAACTCCCTAAAACGATTATCTCTAATAGAGGCCGCCAGTTTATTTTAGTGTTTTAGGAAGAACTAACTACCCAACTCTATATTAAAGTACTGTTGTCTATAGCATATTACCCAGAAACGGATGGTCAAACGGAACGTGCAAATGCTATAATGGAACAGTATATTCGGATATACACGTCGTATTTACAGGACGACTGGATGGACTGGCTTGCATTTACTAAATTTACTGTAAATAACTCCGTCTTAGAAACCATAAAGGTCTCCCCATTCCTGGCTAATTACGGCTAGCACCCGCAAATAGGTTTTAAACCCTTTAGTAATGTTCCTTGCCTAGCTTATTAGGCCTTATAAGTTGCAGAAGCAAACAAATTTATAAAGAAGATAAAAGAACTATAAGAGTTCCTTACTAACGAAATAACATAGGCCTAGTCTGTCTATAAAGCTGCAGCAAATAAGAACTAAACCCTAGCACTAGCTTACCAAATTAGTAACTTCGTCTAGCTAGATACAAGAAATCTAAATATAAAACAACCTACTAAGAAACTTAACTGGAAGAACGCCGGCCCTTATAAGGTTGGAAAAGTTGTTTCTCCTTATGCCTACTAACTAAAGCTCCCTAATACGGTTAAAATCCACCCTGTATTCTATATGTTAGTCCTCCGCCCTGCCGCCCCTGTATTAGACGCCCTACCTAGACAGATCTAAGACCCTCCCCCACCAGTTAAAGTGGATGGTAAGGATGAGTACCTTATTAAAAGAGTTAACAATATTAAGTATAATAAATGGAAACGTAAATATATGTATCTTACAAAATAGAGAGGCTTTACTAAGCCCTTATAGGAACCCGTTAACTCTGTAGGACTTATATAAGCCGCAGAAGACTTTTATGAACTCTACCCAGAACTACCACAGCCCCATCTCGCAGAAGCTTGAGTTTAAAGGGGGGGTACTGTTATGGGACACCTCCATAATACCTTACACACGCCCACCTATTTCCATTGATGTAGCAAGAAGAGACTAACCGCGAGATGGTAATCTGCTGGTAATCTATAGCAATCTGATAGCAATCTGCCGCATTCTACTATATTCTGCCAAGTCTAATAAATCCTGCCAAGTTCTGCCAGGACCGCTCCTCGAATCCTATCCTACTCCGTGCACGTGTTGACCAAGCAACGAAACTAACAATATATACCCTTTCTCCCCATTTCCTTACCTTCTCTCCTTACGCAATGTCTTGACTTTATTACGCAGTTTATGTACATAGCTTAATAATATCTACTTTGCTATATATTACCATCGCTTGTACTCGCTCCGTGACACTTATAGGCCTTAGGGCTTATTAAGTTTCTTTAAATTTATACACTAAGCCTTTGTGTAGTTTATATTAATAAAGCCTATATTAGTGGCTCCGCTATCTATAAAGATTTATACTTCCTTTTACTTTCTAAGTATTTAGATTTTGCTAAGTATATTAAGGGAGTTATATTATATATTAGCGCTAGAAGAGCCTAGACACTTATACTCTTCCACCTTTTATCCTAAGGCGCGACTTAGCCCTAGGATAATTTATTTTCTAAGTTAACTAAAGAAGAGGTACTTTGTAACATCTAAGTACAATTTATAAAATAGGTGTAATTTAAGGAATAGGTATAATTTAAGAGGCGGGAGGAACTACAGCGGACCTTTTTAAAAGAGTAAGTTTGGCAATATTTTTAAATATATCCTTTTTTACTATATCTAAAGCATTCTCTATTTATAGCTTAAGTTTTTTATTTATTAGTTCCTAAGGGTGTATAGAATTAAGCGGCATTAAGGTCTATAGGGTTATATATAGGGCTCTTAGGTTTTAGAAACGGATCGCGCTTTAGGGTATATACTAGTTTTATAGAGTTTTAAATATAAAGTATAGTTAGCTTTAAAGAATAAGTTTATTTATTATATTAAAGGTCCTTATTAATTTATTAACACATTATAGCAAATTTGGATAGGTCTTTTAGTAGTTCCCTACCTATTAACTAGGCTTTAATCTTATCTAAAATAGCTTATTAAAAAGCAGTAACTCTAGCGGCTTTATTCTAATCTAGTTTACTAATAAGGCCTAAAAATTCTAAAAAGAAGTTAGTAAAGTCTTGGTTCTATTATTATAGATTTTTAAATTTAGTAATAGCTATATATTTACGGCTAGCGTTATTATTTATTTATTCTAGTAGAGAGATAAAGATTTTAAAATTAATAAAGGTGCTATTATAGAAGAATAGATCTATAGTTTATATAGCGTCCTTATTTAATTAAGACATTCTATAGCTAACCTTACTAGCTTTAGTAGGGTATTAATTATAGTTTATTAAGAGTTTAAGACAGAGCTTAGTTATAAAGGGATATAGGTTATTTTAGTTTCTATTAAATATTAGAGGATTAGGGAGCTTTTTAGATTTTATAGTAGGTATAGGGTTTGCTATAGGTATAGGTTAAGCTACCATTATTAGTTTAGTGTTTATATTTAACAGGCTAGGTTTAGGTTCCATTATTTTAATCTTATTTATAGGTGTTGCTATTAGGGTCTATAATATAAATGCCTTAATATTATAGAGTTCTTCGTGGAGTACTTCTCTTAATTATTAATACTAGGTTTCTAGTATAGCCTACTACTAAGCTAAGGCGTCTATAAAGGACCATTATATTATAGTTAACTGTTCCCTAACTAGGGGTATAATACTTACAATTATTAAAGGGGATTTAGGTTTGTTTACTATTTTAATAGTAGTTATTTTAATATAATATAATATAAGGGCGTAAAGAGGCTTTAGGGAAGATTTAAAGGAATAATATAAATTCTATCTAATTTAAGGGTATATAGCTCTTGCAGAGTATAAGATGTTGTGTAAAGAGAAAAAAGGAACATAGAAAGCTTATAACTAAATATTTAAAGGTCTTAGCAGTAGACGCGTGGGTATAAGCGCATGCGGGTTTTAACAGGTTTCGACTAAATTCCATTATATTAGTAGAATTTGGTGGAATTTAATTAAGTTAGTAGAATTTGGCAGAGTTTAATCGACTTAGCAGAATTTAATTGACTTGGCAGAATTTGGCAGAATTTGATCAAAGCGTTGGAATTTATCTGTCAAGTGTTTCACCGAGACATTCCTACTGTAACTGGGCTAGTCCTGTTACACTTAAGGATATGCTACGCGCAATTATAGACTTAGTGGAACAGCGCGCCAACTCTAAGGTGGTTTATTTAATTAATATAGGATAGGAGCACGGCCTCCTAGTGTTAATTAGGCATCTTATTAGTGCCAGGCCTCTACATCTTGCTCTTAATACTATTAATGCGGTTATAGACACGTTTAAACGGCGCGTTGTATAGGCGGGCTGCTAATTAAATATTGGGTGTTTCTATGCGTAATAACTTACAAAGTGCATCTTGCACGCGTATCTTAATAATTTCGGATTCTGTAGGCATGGTTGTGGCGATTTAATTGTATAAGGAAATAGGTAAGGCTTGATCTTGGGTACACGTTCCGTTGAGCTCAGTGTTCCGTTTGTTGGCCACGGAGGTAGCTTTACTGCTGAGGTGTCGGACACCGAACGACTACGGACACCGAACGACTACGGACACCGAAGGTCGAACTAGGGTTATTTTCCTTATGTATATTAGGGCTCTTAGAGCCACCTTGAATAAAACAGATTACTTGTACAATTCTGTGTCTCTACCTATTAGCTAGCTTATGTCATTTGTCTTAATACCTGCCTGGCTGAAAGTTATAAGCCTGGTAACCTTCTAAGCACCAGGGAGATCTTAGTGGCCAGACGACTACCACTAAGCCTCTTTAAGCATAGTTTGTTATGAAATATCGCGTGCTTTACGCGTAAGCGCGTCTCTTTACGTAACCTTAAAACAAAAGCTAATATGGTAACTAAGGACTCTACAAACCCTCTTTTGCTAACCCAAAAAGACTGGCCTATATAGTTTTAATTTATCTGCTAAAAAGCAAGTTTTGCAAAGATCTAGAACTATGTCAACCTAGATAAGACGGAGAACGAAATTAAAGAAAACACTAAGCTAGCCATACCTTCAATAGCAGCAGCTCCTACAGTACCTATAACAGCTCCTGCAGCTTCTATAGCACCAGCAGCAGCTTTTGTAGCACTAGTAGTAGCTTCTATAACAGCAGCAGCAGCTCCTATAACTTCAGCAGCAACTCTAGCGTCTACTAGAACAGCTACACCTAGGTTATTAAGTTAATAAGAATAACAAACTCCGCAATCTCTAGAGACACAAAAAATGCTCTTTAAGCTCTATAAGCTCCAACGACAGGACTACATAAAACGGGAAGAGAAGCTCTATACCTTTACAGCACTATTATATGCCACCATAGGCACCAACTTCTTAGAATATCTTAAAACCCTTACTACACCATATTCAATTTTAAGGCAGCTGAAAAAGGTAGTAAAGCCGTCATAAGCTACATTGCAGTAAATGGTATTAGACAATCTCAAGAAATGGAAATAAGGGCCTAAACACCAAACTCTAGAATCCTGGCTTCAGCTTTATATTACCATTATATAAAACGGCAAAGAGCTAGAGAAAGGGTTAATAGAGGCAACAGAAAACAGTATTATACAAGCTTTTATCTAGGACTATAAGGAGATCTGTCCAGCTCTGTATTATGCCTTCATTTAAAAGGTAGCTAAGAGGTCAAAGAAGCTTAAAATGGCGACGATAATTAAGGAATTTAACCTCCTCTATAAGCATCCAAATACGGGATGTAACGCTTATGCTATACTCTTAGGGCAGCTATCTATAGATCCTATAATATCTACCACCCTAACACCTTCTCAATCACCTAAGGCAAAGTGCTTTGCTTATAGTTTACCCTATAAGTTAAAGAATTGCAAGCAACTGTTTTAGTCTCTTTAAGGTCTGAACTTTGTACCAAATGACGAATATCTATGGAGGTGTTAGGAATGGCTTAAGGTCCCAATAAACAAGCAGTATTATAACAAAAGGGTTAAATAGATTGAGAGGGAAGGCCCTAGGTCAAGGACGTCTCCGTTAGCTTCTAAAAAGATCAAGGATCTGGACAGGCCCCGAGCTACAGCGGCTGCTATAATAATATCCTTTTCATCATTAATATTATCGCAGGATCATCTGGATTTGTCTTTGATTAATGCCTAGGGGTATAACACTATGGCAAACACCCACTTCTGCAACAATATTAGATACTTCCGTGACCTTAAGCCATACATATTTACAGTAACAGCTAGAGATGCTAGAGCAGAAATCTATGGATACGGTAATATTAACTTGGCAATTAAGGTGGGCAAATAACGCCTAACTCGGTATCTGATATTGAGGAACGTAGTATACGCTCTATATTTTTATACCAATCTAATATCCGCAGTAAAGCTCCATAGGGTTGGAATAATTATTAACTAATCTACAAACCATCTGCGCTATAAAGATAACGGAAGCCTATTTGCCAACCTTATAGAATACAGAGGCCTCTACCTTATTAATGCCATCGCCTGCTTACCACCTACTTCTACTGCCTACACTACCTCTACCAGATTCTTTGAGACCTCAGCATATAACAAAGTATAGCATTAACGCTTACTACACTATAATATAGAGTTAGTGGATTATCTGCCAACTGCGGCAGATAGGGTTAAAGTAGTTAAGATAAATAGAGGAAGAACTCCGTACAGTGTACTACTCTATAAACTATGTATTCTTAGAAAGATAACCTAGCAGATATCTTATAGAATATTAGTAAAGGGAACCTACCCTTTTAAATGTATTTACTTTAATGTCATTATAGAAGAAGACGGGTTTAATGGAGACACATATATAGCTCACTTTTGGTATAACTATATAAAGTACCATCATGCTTTTCCTATTAGGAACCATAAGCAAGAGATACTACTCCCACTCTTTAAATCAATAATAGCATTTACGAAGAAATTTAATACTTAAGGTATCCATATTTAGCATATAGATAAGGAGCAAGGTATAGGCGCTAGGGTAAAAAACCTTATCTAGTTTAATAGAGGTGTTATTAAGCCATCAACACTATATACCCCAGCTTAAAATAGACCTGTAGAGAGGTTAGGGAGAGCTATTTCTAAATAAGTAAGGACTGCTGTTATTAAAGCAAAGTTACCCGTAGATCTATAGCCCAAGTTTATGCTTCTAGTAGTGTTCCTACTTAATTAAACTCCCATTTAGTCCATTAACTGGAAGACCCTATTTAAGATACTATATAATTAGAAGCCATAGCTAGCAGGACTTTATATAGCCAGATCTTTAACCTATATACTTATTAAACACAGTATTCCTAGGAAGGCAAAGTTTAAGCTATAAGCCTAAATAGGTTATCTCGTTAGTATAAAAGCTTTAAATATCTATAGGGTATAGATACTAACCATTAACCGCATTATCCGATCTTGTGATGTATAAATTAATAAGTTAAAGAGATATTAATCTTTTAAAACACTAGAACACCTTATTATCTTATAGGCTTAAAAGAATTGTTTTTAGCAAGTCTAGGACCTACTAGATAATCTTTAAGATAGCAGCAAGGACTAAATAGAGAACTTTAATAAAGAACTAGATATAAGACTGCCGCATTTAGCAAATATTAACGTTACTCCTATATTAAAAAGCATTTAGATCTTAATAGAAGAACTCTATTAGCTACCTACTTTAGAGCTAACTTTAGAACCGTCTAAACTATTAGCGTCTTTAGCGCCTCAGCAATTACCATCTACTGTGGTATTTACACTATAGACACTATCTACTACTTAGTTATCTTCTAAAGTCACTAAACTACGGTTTATAGATCCTACACCTTATTCCGAACCTTAGACGATAGCAGGCTTATTATTAGGGGGTAAGAGATATTCTAGCCGTAAAAAGCGGCCTATAGTAAAGAAGAAAGATATGCTAAATCAGAATCTATAATAATAAGCCTTTACAGTTCAAATTAATAACAATGATGATATCATCAATCCAGATATAACACCATTGGCTTACGCTTTCTATACTACTGCTACAAAGACGTATGGACATTAAGACGATTTTCCACCACCACCAAAGTTATAGAAAGAGATGCTTAATTATAAGTACGCTACCGAGTTTAAAGCAGCTGCTTACACCAAAATAAGGGCCTTAACCGGAAAATAGACCTGGGACAAGGTACGACTAATTAAAAAGGTCTATTAACTTCCTACTATATGGGTCTTTACGTACAAGGAAGATATGGACGGCTTTATTATAAGATTTAAAGCTCATTTAGTCGTCTGCGGAGACCTTCAAGCAGTCTTATAAGAGGAGGTTAAAGCTATAACGGCAGCCTATTGAACCTTCCATCTACTATGCGCTTTTATCGCTGGCTTTGACCTAGATGTTATATAGATTAACGCCATTAACGCCTTTATTAATGCCTTAGTTAATAATAAGGTCTACCTTATTCCCCCTAAGGGTATAGACCTACCGCCTAGATTCTCTCTCCGTCTAAGAAAGGCAATGTACGGACTACGGAAATCTCCTAAATTGTGGTTTTTAGAAATGTCTGCTGCTCTGTAAAGCATAGGTTTAAAAGCTGTACCAAATGAGCTATATCTCTATATTTACCCTACCAAACCTATCTTTGTGTTCTTCTACGTTAATAATATCCTAATTATAGGACACCCAAGCTGTTATTAGTAGATGGAGGACATTCTAAAGCAGCTATAAGATCGATTTAAGATACACTAAATACCTTAATTCACATTATTCCTAAACACTCGTATTATGCAAGATTAGTAAAGGGGAAAGCTCTAGCTCTATCTAGATTAGTATCTTAAGAAGCTAGTTTTGATATACCATTTAAAATATCTAAAGCCATTAGCTACACCACTATCGGGCTAGGAATTTACACTGTATAAGGGAGAAGCTATGCCAAATCAGATAAAAGGATATTAATGCTATATAGGTTCTGCAACATATCCGGCATCTACTATATAACCAGACGTTGCCTTTTCTGTTAGCAAGCTAGCTAAGTTCTTATAAAATCCGTTGCTAGCTTATCTTACAGAGATTAACAGATTGCTTACCTATCTCTATAATACCAGATACCTCGCTCTTAAGTTCTCTACTATTACGCCATATAAGATAAACTAGGTTCTAAAAGCTGCTTCTAATGCTAGCTTTGCTAATAATGCTCTAATACGTTAGAGCTCACAGGGTTTCTTAATAAGCTTATTTAATGGGCCTATAGCATGGCAGGCAACTAGACAAAAGGTAGTTACTAAGTCTACTATAGAGGCAGAACTACTAGCTCTCTCGTATATTGGTAGGGAGGTTAAGTATATAGTTTGGATCTTTAAAGCTATTAGATTTAATCCGGAATAGGATGTTATTATTAATTATGACAATTAGTAGTTAGTACAAATCATAATAAAAGAGACTTCTATAGTATCTATAAAACTCTAACACGTAGATATCCATTAATTCTGGCTTCGCCAAGAGGTACAAAACGGAAGCTTTGTTGTACAATGGGTACCAACGAATAAGATAACTACAGATGGACTAACTAAAGCTCTCTCAAAGCAAAACCATTAAAAGTTTGTTAAAGTAGTAGGGCTCCGCGATATTAGACATCTAGTTAGTTAATAATCAAATCACAGCAAAAGCTCACCACCAGCTCGTCTATCCCAACTGCCTAATCCGGTAATCCAGCTCTGCCGCTCTACGTCAGATCTGAGGGGGTGTGTTGGCCACGGAGGTAGCTTTACTGCTGAGGTGTCGGACACCAAACGACTACGGACACCGAACGACTACGGACACCGAACGACTACGGACACCGAAGGTCGAACTAGGGTTATTTTCCTTATGTATATTAGGGCTCTTAGAGCCACCTTGAATAAAACAGATCACTCGTACAATTCTGTGTCTCTACCTATCAGCTAGCTTATGTCATTTGTCTTGATACCTGCCTGGCTGAAACCGTTGAGCTCGGTGTTCCGTTGAGCTGCGTAGGACTATGAGCGTAAGCGAGCCACGATTTGAAGCCTAGATTTGATTCGGAGGCAGTAGTTAGATTCGGAAGCTTTTGATTTGGAAGCTGCTGGCTTTGCTTGGAGGCTTCTAGTCACGAATCTAGTGCATATTTAGACTGCAGAGCTTCTATGCAGAGCCCTTCGCTTAGGATCTGCCTATAGATTTATCTTAATTTTAATTTAAAGCCTTATATATTAGATTACATGATAACCAAATTGCCACGTAGCTCGGTGGAATTAAAATAGGCCTACCATACGGTTACCGCGCATAAGTAAATTACAAGCCCGCGAAGCCCTACTGCACGCGTCCACGTCGCCGCGGGTGGAAACATCATTAGGAAATCGTTCCTTATGATGGCTAAGTGCAGAGGCGATGGTAGGGAGCCGTCGCAGCGCATGCAGCGCGCTGTCGTCGCGGAAGAGCGTCATGCATCTGGCAGCAATAGATTATATCCAGCCAGCGAGGAAATGATATTGACAATCGAGGAGTGACTATGACCACGAGAGAAGATTATCATGCTTCCGAGGTACTGGATGAGTGTGTGAGGCCTGCGATGAGATAACTCTGCCTGTAAAAATCGCGAGGTATTTTCAATTCCCAGCAGAAGAATTCTGGATAATATACTATATTTTCCTTTTCCTAAACATTAAGTTATATTACACTGCTTGCTTAATTGAAAAGGCCTATTTTCTCTTTACCTCCAGGTCTCTGGCTTTTTGCTTTCCTTAGGATTCTCAAATAGAGCTTGTATTACAAGACCATATGATATAGCATACGTATATTATCCATGCTTAACTGCTCCTTAAAAATGGCCATGCAAGAGGACAGCTCACCAAGCGGTCCGTAATGGAGTTATCGCTTGATGGTGTCGAGAGATGCGATTTACGCCACATGCTATGCTAGAGAGAGAGTTAATTTTCTAGGAAAGAGACGGCACTACCGAAGTACAATGTCTTCTGTCATATCCTTTACTATATCAGCAAGGTTGAATCCGTGGATATAGCAAGGCCCGACAAAAGTATAAAAGGGTCCGTTCTCCCGTATGACGAACGGAGTCTGCCCACCAAGGAAGAATACAAGGACGTCGCCTTCTTGAGCGTTGGCGGGAGCAAGGCATAGTGAACCAGTGACGGTCATGCAAAGCCTCCTATCACTGCATGTCCAGACCACATCGCTGATGTAGCGTTCAACATCTCTGGGGTTAATCGACTCATCCTCTCCCTCAGGAGCACCTAGAAGGTCTACTATTAGCCCCATTTGAGCGAGCCACGTTGCAAAATACGCGCCGTATTCCTTGGGGGGCTCGTCTTTTTGTCCATCCATATTCGCTATAATGGCACGCCAGAATGACTCGGCCTTGGCCTCGCCAGGGGCTCTCGACTTAATCTCTGGAACACTCGAAACCATAGCTACCCAGTCCTTCAGAGCTACTTCCATTGATCGCATCATGTCGTCCTTACCCGAATATTGCTTTACAGCCATGCCTGTCCGCCCAATAATGTCGAGTCTTTTCGCGCCAAGGATAAGTTCGTCTGGGTTATCTGATTCCCGAATGGCGGCCCGAACATCTATATCTATATCACCGTGCCTTTCGAGATCCTCATCAGAAACCAATGTCGAGGCAAAATTCCTAGGGACGCTCCAATCGGGGACCCAGGATGGCAGACCACGATATATCCTTTTCGAGCCATGCATCTGCAAAAGGACCAAATTGTTGTCCTCCAAAATGAGGAATCGTGCCACATCTCGGTAAAGGTCCTCAACCTGTACCCGATAGTCAACCTTGATGGGTGGCATCGAGCTTTCAATGAGTCCAAAGAGGCCATAGATCTTGTCTCTAGGATTCGTGGCATCGGTGTGAAGTGTGCATATAAGAAGATTCAGAAGCTTATGGGATTCGACTACATCTGTATCCTCTTCTTCGCGTACATGTATGCCGGAATATCGAGTTTCGATTACAGGTTTCATTGGGCGCTCGCCGCTGTGTACTCTAACTGCTCCGCTAATGGCAACTATATTCATCCAGCTCCGGCCCCCTACTTCATCGGGAAATGAGGCTGCCATCATAGCCTCTGCAGTGGCTTTGACGACCTTCCAAGGGAGAACGTCCTTCCCGCATATTACTAGGGCCTTTTTCGCAACAACGACTTCTTGAATCACCCAGATGCGAGAGAACCATGGCCTGTTTATCAGCTCTCGTAAAGCCTTCCATGCCCTATAGCCGCGAGGTGGTAGGTAAACATCAGACAGCCTATTTATGCCAACTAGAGAAGAATCATCGTCAGAGCTTGTCGCAGGCTGCGGGTCTTCTGGCGCAAATATGCCCAAGACAGACTTTGCCGCCATCGTAGTCAAATTGCCCGCTGCCGTTGGGAGAGCCGCAAGGATCGATTTCAAATCTTCATCCTCATCCCCGTCCTCATATAAGTCCGAGTCATCATCCACAAGTTCTTCCAGCCAGTTCTTTAAGCAAGCAGGCATACAGATAGAGCCTGACGGTTCGCGGAAGAGAAGAGCTCTGCTATTTTCCCCAAAGTCGTCCTCATCGATTTTGCTGAGCTTGCGCATCAGAGCCATGGCCTTTGGGCTGTCATTGGCCTCCTCCCCGAGCCAGACAAGTACTTGGCTGGCACTCATGTATATACTCCTCATTAGAGGAATCTGGAGGTTCTTTTCATCCACATTGTCCTGGTCAATGCAGATCGCGTCGATCCAGAGGAGTCGAGGTTTGGTTCGGTATCGCAGTCTTCTCAACGCATGGAAAAGATTGGGTCTAATGGCAAAATTCTGCCCGTTGCAGCAAATCCGGTGAACTGGGAGCTCGGTTCCCCATGTGTACGAGAGCGCTTCGTAAACGGGTATATGATCCAATGGGACAGCTCGAAGGGAGGTTTGAATCCCACTCCATTTAAGCGCTGATGGGAGAAGCTCGAGAATGCGGATCATTCTCGAGCCGTCGAGGAGTGGTGGGTGTTGGAATTTTGCGTGTGTGAGCGCCATACTGATGGGCAAATGATCAAATCCTTTTAGATTCTCCTTTCATGTTTACTGATTCTTTGAAAGATGATATACATACTGTCAAGGGTCAAGGTCACAGAGGTAACAGAGCGTCGTTAACTATCAGAATTAAGCACGAAGAATCTAAGCTGAGTGCTCGTGCAACACGCACGGAAGACCATGCTAAGGCTCGGGTGCCTGACAAATTGACAATCATACCGGTAAGAGGTGGTGGGCCAAATTAAGCGAGCATTAGCGGGTTCTTAGCGTGGCGAGGTGAAGTGAGGTCTCCTCAATTCCTTCCTTCCTAAACGAACGCCAGATATCACCTTCTAGAAATTCTAGCTCATCATGACTTCTTCAGCTTCACCAACTACTGAACCACCAGTGTTCGAGCTCGGCACGGCTCTTGAAATTCCACCCGCAGCAGAACTCGAGCAAAACCAAGAACTTCCACCCGCAGCAGAACTCGAGCAAAGCCAAGAACTGCCATTCAGCATTGCCAATTTCAAAAAGGCCGTCACAGACCGTCTACGAGCTCTGGACGGTGGTGATGATACGCAGCTGTGGATCTTTTTTTCGGACTTCGACTACTCAAAACTGAAGTACATCGACCGACTCCGTTACCCAATTCGTTTGCAGCTCGATGGTAGTAAATTGATTGTGAAGATGGTGGGCCCAGTGCACGAATTAATGCACCTCAGCCTAATGGACCGCGTGCGAGAAGAATTGGGGCGCATGGGCCTTTGGTCTTTTGTCGATTGGGTCAGCCTTGGATCAACCCGGTTCCAACATCGCTCAAATAATTCGTTCAAAGAAGCCGATAGCGCGTTAGCACCTATCACTTCCTCGGAATGGCCCTCCTTAGTTATCGAGGCTGGTTGGGCGGAGACTTTAGCGCGTCTGCGTATTGATGCGCAGTGGTGGCTCTCTGCCCAGGTGCCCCCGAATAGTACTACTATTTTGGTAATTCTGGTTTCGTTCACAAAATCTCAACGTACCTTTCGCCTTGAAAGATACGAGCTTGCCGCCGTCGCTGGGAGCGTCGTGACGAGGTCTGCGCCACTAGGAGTCCGAAATCTCGCAAGGTGTACAGCAGTTACGACGATTGACATTAGGTCAACGCCCCCGATCATCACTGGTGCGCCATTTATATTGCCTTTCGCCGGGATCATGCGACGCCCTCCAATACCCCCAGAGCAGGACGTCTCAATGAGCGCGGTCCAACTAGAAGCATGGGCCATGACCATGGCCAGACTTCGGAACCTTTGAGATGGCATAGGAAGGGTGAGGGTGAGAGGCTGGCGTCGTGTGGAGGAGTGCTTGTTGTGCATATCTCTCTAGCCTTCTAAGATGGAGTGTCTGAATACGACATAATCAATGAGAAATGGTGGGAGAAGCATAATCCAGAAGCTTGCCGATTCGAGTGTCGGAAATGTAATAGGTAATTAAGGCATAATTATATAATTAATATAATCAATCAGAATACAGAATAGAGGATTCAAGATTCAGAAACTGAAAACTGAATCTAGGAAACTGAATCTAGGAAACTGAAAATGGAAACTGAAAATGGAAAACTGAAAGCAGAAAATAAAATGCAGAAAACACAAAGCAGAAAACAGGATACAGAATCCAAAAAACAGGATACACGAAATAGGAAACAGGATGCAGGATGCAGAATGCAGAAAGCAGAAAGCAGGATGAAACGTGATCTGGTCTACAGCGCTATGGTAGCGTGATTCTCCATGGAGAGCCAGCGGAAAAGATAAGTTAGCTAGCTACGACATGCTTTGCTCGCAGAACTGCCTTCAGTCCATTAACCCAGTGATGGCAATAATCAGTTATGCATGGGCCACCTCAAAATTTCAATAACAAAAACAACTGCAAAAATCCCCCGCTCTGTATTTCTGTCAATCAGATGTCCGTGCACCAATCATAAGAATTGAATGAGGACTCTGTCTATTAAAATGTGGTTCTAAGACCTCTATATATATATAAGAAAAGGTATAGGAAAGGAAAGAGAAGGAGGGTAGGGGGTGGCAATGGAAACAAGGAGTAGGTGTCCGAGTTAAGATGGGGTAGGTGACCAAGTTAATAACTAACTTAATGACTGAGTTAATAGGTAGGTAGCTAAGTCAGGGCAGTAAGGATCTAATTTAGGTTAACACACCCCCCCAGCTAATTAACTGGGTGGTAATTAGCTGGATATACCTAAATAGGAAATATCTATAGGTTAAACCAAATAAAAACCATCTAAAAGAAAAATTTAATAAGGAAATTATACAAATAGGTTAAATAGTATAATTAAATCTAACTATAATAGGGTCTTAATATTAATTAAATTTAGTTATTAAATAATGCTTTTATGCATTTACCTTAATTGGGCCTTTATAAGACCATTAGCCGTTATATTAGTAGTAGGAACCTACTTAATTATAATTAAGCCTTTTTAAACCCCCTAGCGAAGCTAGTGTTAGTAGATATCTATATAATAAAGCTTTATATTTAACTAAGGTCCGTTTTTAGTAAGCAGTTAAATTATCTATTAGTTATCGCAGCTAATTATATACTCCTTATTTATATAGAGTTATAGATTTTAAAAAAAGCGCTACTACTAAATTAATTTAGTAGCTGCGTTTAATAGAGCCTTAAGCTTAGCTTTAGTGCTTAATATTATAACAGTCTTCTGCTTAGTGGAGCACTAGTTAATTACTTCCCTAAATAGTAAAAATATAAAGCCTTTAGTACTCTTCTAACTAATAGGATTATTACTAAATACAGTATTACTTGCTTAGACAATAATCTAACTTCCAATATTCCTACTTAAGTATTTAATTATAAGGGTTCTTGTTTAATATAGATATATAATTACTTAATTAACTGCAGCTTTATATAGGGGCGATGGATTATAAAGGAATTCTATAGGCTTACTTAAGGCTTAAGCGGCATTAGGCTATATAATATAGGTAGTATAGAGTAGTAATCTAACCTTTCTTTAATATATATAGACCTACTACTTAGAGGCCTGTTCTGGATTAGATATAAGATCTTTTATACTTATTAGTATATATACTAAACAAAAGTCCTTTAGATAGAAGGTGCTAGCAATCTTATTAATATAGGAATCTTAATAGAGCTAAAGCTTCTATTAAGGTTAATTATAAAAGATTCTAATTCGTAAGAACTAGGTTAGTTCTCCTAGGTTCTTAATCTTATACTTTATTATTAGCTATTTTTTAAAGAGTTAAAACTTTAGTAAGTCTTCTATACGGCAGGCTGTTATAATATTATTAATATAAAAGAATATAATTAGCCAGTTATTGTAAAATAGATATAATTCTTTATTAACCGCTATTAGACCTAGAGATGTTAGGGTAGTTAAGAACTTATTAAGCTAAAGCAGTAATAATTATTAGAGGCCGTATAAGGCTCTTTAAAGGAGTAGATATCTACCCTTTTGTTAAAAGCTATCTAGAAACTTAATATAGACTATCTTATTAATAAGGCTATTAGCAAAGGCGTTTACCATATTACACTACTAAGTCTTTAAATTAAATGCAGCGACAATTACTATTATAGCTCTAAATATTTTAGCTATAAGGGTTGCTATATATATATCCTTTTTACTAAGTTATTATAAGTTACCTTATATATAAAGACTGTTAGCGACTTAGTCAATTAAGGTATAAGCATAGCAAGGAGGACGCATGCAAGCCTATATAATTAGATTGTCTATAAATAAGGATCCAAAGCTAGAGAAAGGAAAGGGGAAGAACAGAAGCACCGCTTAAAGTTATATATAATTCTCCAGTCACGTAATAGTACTTTACTATTATATAATAGCAATCTGCGGCAATATGCCAGCAATATGCTAATACTATAACATTATCCCCCCCCCTCTAAAAAAGCCTGCCCTTAGGCTTTGTATATCTATATTATACCTATAGGGTGTTCTTATCTTTATACTCTATAGGCAACCTATTATTTTTACTATACTAGCATTCTATCTACTTATTTAAGTACTTTAGCGGTCTAGGTTTATTAGGGTAACGGCTATAGAACTCTTATAACTTATAGGGACTACCTATAAAATTCTATATAGGGTACTAGGTAGGGTCTAGATTATATCCTTTCTAACTTATATAGTGCTTTAGTGTTCCTCTTATAAGTTTATAGGCCAGTATTTCTTTAATTTCTTATTTACTATCGCTATTAACTTAAATTAGCAGCGGCAGTTTATTCTTTTATTTAGGTAATAAGTTATTTATAGCTCTCTATAGCTTATCTAATAAAAAGATAGAGTAGACCTTAATTAAATCTAGGAGCTTTACTTTATATAAGTTGCCTCTCTTTTTAAGGGCCTTATATAGTCCTACTATTTAATAGTCTAGCTTATAGCTAGGCCGTTCTATCTTTTAGTTCTTTATTATAACCCAGACCTTATTACCTATAGTAAAGTTAGGCTTACGCCTATACTTATTTACCTATTATTCTATTAATTTCTAGGCCTTTTCTAGGTTTATATGGGCTACTTTCTAGACTTCTTTTAAGCGTTTAGTGTAATATGCTTCCTTATAAGATAGTTTTTTGCATATAGTTTATAGCCCTTCTAGTCTTTCCCAGTTAAAGCTTATATAAGGTAAATACCCTATTTCTAGCTAGATAGGTGTAAATCCTATAGAGTTATAGGGTAGGGTAGCCTAGGCGTAGTCTATTAGAGTTAACAGTTTAGCCTAATTATTCTAAAAGTAGTTAATAAAGGGTTAGAGTCTCTAGTCTAAATACTAGTTTATAATCTCTATCTGGCCATTTATCTAGGTGTAGTATACTATAGAAAGTTTTAGCTTAATGCTTAGGATTTAGGTAAACTTTTTCTAGAAAGCTAATATAAATTACAGCCTATAATCAGATATAATAGTATCTAATAGTCCGTAAATTTAGTAAATTTAGTAGATATATAATTGGGCCGCCTCTTTAGCATTAATATTTTTATAACAGGGGATTAAGAATAGGCGCTTACTAAAGCGGTTAACTATAACTATAGCTATATTATATCTGCTACGGTTTATAGGTAGCTTATAAAAATCTATAAAAATATATTATTAGGGGCGCTCTAGTATTAGGAGTGATTTTAATAGTCCTAGGGTCTTATCTTATGGGATTATAGATCTACAGCAGCTGTCGCAGTTCCGTATATAATAGTTAATATCTATAACTATTCTAGACTAGTAGTAGCGGTTGCTAATAATCTTATAGGTTTTATTTTTTCTAGGGTAGGCCGTAGAGACCTAGGTATATGCTTTAGCAATAAGCCAAGTCTATAAGTTTTGTTCCTCTACTACTACTAGCCATTTCTAATACTTAAGTAATCCATTTTTAAGGGACTATAGGCTAGTAATATCCTTTACCTTTTTACAGTACTCCTATAAAGAAGGGGCCGTATAATTTACTTATAGTAGCTTATTAATAAGGTTAAGTTCTATAGTATTAATAGGGCACATTTTAGCCTTTATAGGGTCTGTATTTAGTTCTGCCTATATTTAAGGGTTAAGGTACTCTAGTTATAATAACATCTAGGTCTATAATAAGATCTTTATAGCTATTTAGTTATCTAGGTCCTATCTACGCCTTATAAGGGCGTTTATATAATTTATAGCGCCTAGCTAGTATATAATTAGGAAGTTAAACTAGGATAGGATATTCGCCTAGCGTGCTTACTAGGCCGTGAGGGCTTTTATTATTAGAAAATATTTTAAGGCTTTATAATTAGAGACTACCTAGATAGGCTTAGGGGTCCCTTTTAGCTATATATACTAGTGCTAGAAGCTAGAGATAATAGCTAGCATTTCTTTATTATAGATATAGTAGTTCAGCTCAGCATCTATTATAGTCTTTAAACAGTAAGCAATAGGGTACTATTCTCTATCCGTCTACTTTTAGGAGTAAACGCCAGCTATAATACTATTTAAGGCATTAGTCTCTAGCATTAAGGGCCATTCTAGGTTAAAGTAGATAAGTAAGGGAGTAGAGACTAGTTGTTTCTTAAGCTTATTAAAGGCTTACCTATATACGGTATTAAAGTAAAAGGGCCGGTCCTTATAGGTAAGTAGGCTTAGGGGCCAGGCAATCCTACTATAGTTCTTAATAAAGTGTTGGTAGAAGTTACAGAACCCTAGAAATAACTATACCCCCTTTACAGTCCTTAGGGGTACCTATTAGTTAATTACAGCCGTCTTTTCTAGGTCTGCCTTAATTCTATCTATACTAATAATAAACCCTAAGTACTTTATACACTTAACACTAAATTCCAATTTCCTAATATTGGCCTAGAGGCCAGCCTTGTGGAGCTATTATAGAACTTTATAGACGTACTCCTTATATTCTAACTTATTCTTAGAGTAGATTATAATATTATTTAGGTAGGCCGTATAGAAGTTATAAAGGTAGTTAAAGAGTATATTATTTATATATTGCTAGTATGTAGCCAGTCCATTAGTCAGTCTAAAAGGAAGTACTTTATATTTATATATTCTGTAATAGGTCTAAAATATAATAAGATCTTCTAATTTAGGGTCCATTCTAATTTAGTAAAAGGCCTAATAGATATTAAACTCAGTAAAGATCTTAGCTCTACTTATTTAGGTTAAAGGCTTATTAAGTAATAGCAGTAGATAGCGGTCCTTATGGGTTATATTATTAAGTTTATAATAGTCTATATAAAAACAAAATCCTCTATTTAACTTTTTAGTAAAAAGAATAGATAAGTTAAAAGGGGCTTAACTAGGCTTAATAAAGCCCTTATTTAGGTTATTAATAAGGTACTACTTTATAGCCTATAACTTAGTAGTAAACTACTAATAAAGGGGGCTATAGCCAAGTATATTTTCCTTATCTAGCTTAATCTTAATCTTATAGTTATACGGTTAGTAAGGCGGGAGTATATTAGATACTATTTTAGAGAATATATCCTTAAATTTCTAGTATTAATAGGGTAGTTTCTGTTCTACTAGCTCCTTATTTATAAGCTTACTTTCCTATTTACTAAGCTTGCTTTCCTTTTCCTTAATTATTTAATTAATTTTATATAAGCTAGTAATAAAGGTAATAGTATTAGGTTAAACTAAGTTTTAGTAGAATTCTATAGCGCTAATATAGCAAATATTAACTAGGGAAGGTCTATAAGTTTCTTTATAGACTTTTATTAGGCCGTATTTTATAGTATAGGGTTTATAATCTTCCTTAGCTTATATTCTATTTTCTATAAGTTATCCTTCCAGTCTATACGTTTAGTATAGCATCTAATACTCCTTACTATTCTTTGTAGCTATATAAGGCCTAAATTTCCTATAGGGAGCTTTGCTAGCTTTTTATTAACTTTTTTAATCTTTAGTATAGGTGGTATAATATAGGTAGTCTAGGGGCGGCGTAGTATATAGATCCGTTGCGGGTTAAGCTATATATCCTTTTTAAAAGCCTGGTCCCTATATATAGCATTAGCCTAATAAACAGTATTTATTTATAGCTAAATAAGGTTCTTTATTATAATACTAATTTCTTTTATAAAGGAAGGTATTATGGGTATAGTTTTAGGCTAAATAAGCCGTCTATTTTATATATTAAGCTATAAGCCTAAATAGGCTAGCTTTTTTTTTTTTAAGATTATATTATAGCTTCCTAGGTCCATAATAAGAAAGGGGATGTTATATTACTATTATCTGTTTACACAGAGGTAAATCCGCAAGATAGTTATAATAGGTAGTCCTATCTATCTGTTATACCTATAAATAGGAATTAGTTTAGGTAGTTCCTTAAGGGGTATATTTAAAAAGTCAGCCAGCTTTATAATATACTATATATTTATTAAGGCAAAGGTATTTACTCTAGAGTCAGCTAAAGTAAAGGTTAAAACTTAATATCTATTATAGAATAAAGTATAAGGGATAGTATAGCTTTTTCTACTAACTAGCTAACCTAGATTAATATATAATATATTAATTCCTTTTAATCCTAAAGAGGAGTCTTACTCTAAAATTTCTCGTTTTTTAACTTTATACTATTTTCCTAAATTAATAGAACCTTATTTATCTTTGCTGCTATTAGGTAGTCTTTTATAAAGTAGTCTTTCTAGCTATATAAGAAGTAGGCTCCTTAATTACTAAGAGCCTATCTATAAGGATTGCTATATATAGGTTAAGTATTTACTAGACCTATAATAGGGCTAGCTGTATAGCTAGCCGCTAGGTTAATAGTAGGTGGCATAGTTAGTGCTATAGGGGTTATAGATCTTACTAGGGCGCTATAGCCTATTTTTATAGTACTTATATTCTAGTTAGCAGAGCTTCTAGTCTTATACCACTTAGCACATACCTTAATTTAGTAGAGGCCTTAGTTAATAGCTAGGCACTAGTCCATAAGTTCCTTTAGCATCTATATAGTAGTATAAACTAGTAATATAGCACGCTATAGGTCTAGGATAAGCTTATTAAAGAGGTTTAGCATTAAATCTTTCTAGGGGATTTAAGCCTATCTAGCTAGGTATTAAAAGTGGATCTAAAAGATTAAGAAGGTCTCTGTTATTTTTATATTAAGGGCTTTATAATTAAGGTAGGCGTTTTATATCTTAAAGGGGTCCTTATAAATAGAAGATAGGTAGTTAATTATCTCTTCTTTAGAGAGGAAGGAGTCTGCCAAGTCCTAGGCATATTATGGACGTAGATATATCTATATATCCCTACTAGTACAGCTAAAGACATAGCCTATTTTAGCTTAGGTAGTAGGGAAGTAGTCCATATTAACTTTAAGCTTATTTTATAGTTAAAGCTTTTAATTATTAAATATAGGGTTAGTTCTATCTATAAGTAATAAGGGGTCTATAACCTTTATAGACTATAATAATACTAATACTATATATTAGGCTAGGGCCTTAAGGACTATAGTAAGTCTCTAAGTATCTAATAACTCCTTACTAGGTATAGGGGTGTCTCTAGTTTTAAGCAGCTCTTAAAGCTATTTAATTTTAGTATTAGCTACTATAAGCTCTTCCTAAGGGGTTAAGACAGCGACTATTTTACTATTAGAGGTATTTATAGGTCCTATAGCGGCTTTACTAGCTGCTATATTTCTTAGTATAGTAGTAGGGGTATTAGGTAATTTCTAGTATTTATTTATTTCCTAGGGGTTCTAGTCTATATATATCCTATTTTTAGGTTTTATATTCTATTTATATTCTTTTAGTTCTTAAGGGTTTATCCTATCCTTATAGTCCTAGTAATATCCTTAGGGTTCTATTTTATATCCTTATCCTATTTATAGCCTTATAGATATATTTAAGTTCCTTTTTAGGAAGAAAGAGTAGTATAAACTTTAAATAATATTGGTAACTTAGTTAATTAAGGTATAAGTATAATAAGGAGGACGCATATAAGCCTATATAATTAGATTATCTATAAATAAGAATCTAAAGCTAAAGAAAGAAAAGGGGAAGAATGGAAGCACCGCTTAAAGTTATATATAATTCTCCAGTTATATAATAGCACTTTACTATTACGTGACGGCAATCTACGGCAATATACTAGTAATGTGCTAGTACCGTAACAAAGATAGGCCTTAAATTTAACTAAACATCTATTAGTGTTAAATTTATAGGTAAATACCTAGGTAATAGGTATAATGTTAAGTAATACTATCCGTTTAACGGACTTAAATATCCCTTACTACTTAAGATTATTTTATTCCTTATTAGCGGCTTCTATAAAGCTATCTTTATATAGGTAAGCTTAAAGCTCCTTTTAGCTACATAGTAGTAGTAAAAGCTTATTATAGTATAATCGCTTTTAGTAGTATCTAATTTTAGTAATAAAAGCTCTATAAAGGGTAGGAAGGATATCTAATTACTTAATATCTATTAGATAAGCTACTTAACGCATTAAGAGCTTCTTAGTTTTTCTACCTTCTATAATATTAATATCGCCTATATCTCCTATAATCTCCTATCTTAAATAGGCTTCTTCTTTAGGAATAAGTTTAAATTAGGGTCTTTAATTAATTAAGGAACTTAACGGCTCTATATTTATAGTATTTAATTAAGGTTTTAGCGTCTTAGCTAAGGTAGAGAGGCTAGATATAAAGTTATCCTTTAAGGCTTAAGGGCTAATTATGTTATTATCTTAATCTATTACTTAATCTTAATTTTTATTAGCATCCACCTATTAACTTCTACCACTATTTACCTTATCCTCCTTATCTAATGTCTTATCTTCCTTATTTAATATCTTATTAAGCTCTTTCTAAAGCGTTCTATTAATATTTAATATATTAATTACCTCTAAAATTTAATTAGTATATTTTTAGAGTAGATTTATATAATTTTGGCTAACTGTTATTATAGAGTAATTACTTATTAAACGTTATGTCTTTTATTTAAATTACCTTCTTTTTACTAGATATATAGACCCTATAAATATTCGTTAACTAATACCTAACTAGGTATTTAATATAAGCCCTTAGCTTAAGCTTCCGTGTATATAGGATGTTATATTTAAGCGGGTAAGCTCTACAGCCATATATTTATAGGTAAGCTATATTTAGCTTTAATAGTAAAAACCCTAGTACTAACTAAAGCTTCTTAAAAGGTGTTGTCTAGCTAAGCTAGGTATTTAGTATCTAATTAATTAAATATACTATAGCTCTTCTAGTAGTTAAGCTTTAATTTATATATAATAAGACTTAATAATAAAAAAAACCCTAAAACGTTTAGCAGAACTGTTTTAAAACTTTATATATAGGGCCGATTTCTCTAGTAATATTCCTTTTTAAGTCCTTTAAGCGTTAAACTTGCTACCTAGGGATGTTTTACTATTAATATAAATTATTATAATCTTTAGGTTATATTGACGCTCTATCCTATTTAAATATTATATAATTACTTGCGTTGTTAATAACTTATAGGTAAAGGTCTTTACCTTATTTATATATAGATATTTATTATAGAAATGTATTATCTAGATATAACTATTATATGCTATAATCCTTAGAAATAAGTTAATATGCACTTAGTAAAAAGATCTGGTTGCCTTACTAGTAGGTATTCTTCTTAATATAATTTTGTGAGCCTTACTAACAGTATAGGTTTTATAGTTAATTATTACTAAACCTTAAAGTTTTACACTACCTGCTTTCTAGGGTAAGTACTTAATTATATTAGGTCCCATATAGTCTAGTCTCTTATACTAGAGTTTGCCTAATACTTCCTAATTAGGAAGGGGATCTTGCAATTAGATTATAAGGCCTTACTTAGGGTTCTTAGTTATGGTTTATTATACTTAAGCGTTAATTAGTTATAATAGCTCTTATAAAAGGTAAACGTTTTATAATTATTCTTATAATATAGTAGGTTCTTTTTATTGTCCTACTATATATTTTTCTTATTAAACTTCTTTAAGCAGGCTAAATTTGTATAAAAGGCTAGTATATATACTATATTAGCTAAGAAGATCTTTCTAGGACCTAATAGCGTCTAGATAGTAATTACTACCATCCCTATACCCTTAATTAAATTAATGCCCGTTCTGGTATATATAAAGTTATTACTTAGTTAGAGCTTGTTAACGAATCTTAATTAATTGTTAATAATATATATTATAGTTCCGTTGTTAAGAATTACGCTATTACGTAGCTTATAGTTAGTGCCTACTTTATAGGCGCCTATTTAATATATAGCAAAGGTACTATTGTCTTCCCTTTAATCTCTATCTAGGTTTAGTGCAGCTTTTTCTTTTTAAAGACTACTTTCTAACCCTTTTAAGTATTTACTTATACTATTCTAGGGCGTTAGTGATCTTTTCCTTAACCTTTTTAGCCGCAGCTTTATCTAATTTCTAGCCCTTTAATTAAACTAACTTATTAATATAAGGACAATCTTAGAACCAGTAAACAGCTCTATAGTAGCATATTAGGGTTTCTTTCTTCTGTGTTATTTTAAAAGGGGTAGGAGTAGGGGCCTTATCCTTAGGAGTCTTATCTTTAAAAGCCTTATCTTTAGGAGCCTTATTAATTAGCTTGCCCTAAAAGCTTACTATATTGGCACTAAACTAAGCTCTATTCTTCTGCTAAGTAGTCTCTAATCTTTAATAGTTTTAATATATATTAACCAGTTAAGATATAGATATTATGTGGTCATTAGCCCAGTTATATTTATTAAATTTAACCCTCTACGTTAAGGCCTAATTTAGTAATACTAGCTCTACCGCTATTAAAAAGTCTTTAATTACTTAGTCGCCTTATACATCTAGCAGCTTAATCTTTTAACAGTTATTATATATATTTTCCCACTACTATAGCCAGGCCTTAAAGTTCTAGTTCTTTATGTCCCTTTTAATCTTGGCGTATTAAGTAGATAGGTAGAGCTAATATACTATATTAGTAGGGGTAACTCTCTCCTTAAAAGCCACTAGGGTATTATATACTGAGTTAATACCTAGTATATAAGTATTAAGGTTCCTAACTACTATACTTGTAATATAGCTTTATAGAGAGGTTAAAGCTATCTTCTTCTTCTTATATTCCTTCTCTACTATCTTATGCCTCTTATAAAGAATTTAAAGCTTGTTCTTCTCGTCCTTAGAGAGAGTTATATAGGAGGTTGTTCCTACCTTTATATCTTAAGGCCTAGGAAAGGCTAGTTTAGTTAGTTGGGGCAATATATTCTATTTAGTTAAGGGGTTAACGTATTTCTATACGTCTTCTATTTGGGCTTAGAGCCTAATAAGGTTAATATTAGCGACTTAGTTAATCGAGGTATAAGCATAGCAAAGAGGACGCATGCAAGCCTATATAATTGGATTGTCTATAAACGAGGATCTAAAGCTAGAAAAAGAAAAGGGAAAGAACGAAAGCACTATTTAAAGTTATATATAATTCTCTAGTCACGTAATGGCACTTTGCTATTATATAACGGCAATCTATAGCAATGTGCTGGCAATATACCAGTACTATAATATTACCCCCCCCCCCCTCTAAAAAAGCCTGCCCTTAGGCTTTATATATCCATATTATACCTATAGGGCGTTTTTGTCTTTATACTCTATAGGCAACCTATTATTTTTACTATACTAGTATTCCATTTACTTATCTAAGTACTTTAGTGGTCTAGGTTTATGTCACGGGATAGGGGCAATGGCTACAGAACGTATGTATTTGGGGAGTCTATAAGACGTTGCGCGATCGATTGTAAGGGTCGAGGGCGTAAGGAGGTGATATACCTACGCGTAGCTGACGTAAGCTGTACGCAAGGTATATGTAAGAGCACGGGGCTCTCCTATGGAGGCCCCTACGGTGGGGTTCCGTAACACTACCCCCCCTCTTATAGAGGTGGAGCTCCGGCAACGCTGTGGTTGCTATATATATATAGAAGGGACATTTGAGGTATAGAGAAGGAAAAGTAAGGGGGTATCGCTAAGGGCTTAAAATAATGTTATATAATAAGGCTTGGCACCTAAGAATTCAACTAATTAGACAACTTTAACCGCCGGTTAAAGTTCCTGGACATCTTATTAATATTCCGGTTACGTAATCGCATTTTGCCATTATATAATGGCAATCTGCGGTAATCTAATGGTAATTTGCCCTTATGTGGCAATATATAACGGTTTAACTCTATAAGGGCTCCTATAGAGGATTAGGTACGAAATCTCTGCTTAGGCCTATTTTCTATGGGTTCGCGTAGTAAAAATTACTAATTAGGTCCTTTATATTTTTAAAGTCTTCCTATAGTTGCCATTCTGGCTAATCTATGTTAAATCCTATATAAATAGCTCTGTAGTAGAGCTGCCGTCCTTTGCCTTTACCAAAGTATTTAGAGTTAATAATTCGTTTAATAGTCTATTCTTTGTGGTTCTTATCTTTGTTCTTATCTTAGATTAATACTAGTAGGGGTTTAGGCTGTGTCTGTCCTAATAGGGGGTTAGGCTAGTAAAGGTGTAGTAGCTATAGGTGAAATATAGGCTATATCCCATAGGTGGCTAGGGTAGGCAGGAGCTCTAGCTTATATACAGCTCCCCTATTAATAACTCGTTTAATTAGGTAGGGGCCAAGGTTCTTATAATTAAGTGACTTTATAGGCCTCTATATAGAGATATTGCGTATATTTAGCTATACCCAGTTGCTAACACGCATCTCTGGTGGTGGCGTTCTATAACGGTTAGTAAAGTAGGCCTGCTTTGCTTAAGCCTAGGCCATTTCTCCCTTATAGTAATTAAGTAGATTTTTTATGCGGTCTGTATACTAGTTAGTAAGTAGCATCTTAAGGCGTTTTCTATATAGCAATTTCTTTTTAATAGGTTCTAGTAGCTCTATGCCAGATTGGGGGTAATAACCCTTGTTTATAAGGAATGGTATAAGTCCTATAGTAGTTAAGACGTAGTTATTTACTATAAATTTACCCAGTGGAAGGTAATCTACCTAGTTATCTTAACTATAGGCGACTACCTATTATAGGTACGCTTTTATGCTAGCATTAGCGTTTTCCAGTTGTCTAGCGGTTTTGTAGTGGAAGGATGTGGACATTTTAATAAAGATGCTAAGGCGTTAGCAGATTCGTCTCCATATATTAGAGTTAAACTATATGCCTTAGTTGGACGTAATTAAGTCAGGTAACCTATATAATTAGTAGACTTTATAGAGGAAGGTGTTAGTAATGTCGCTAATAGCTACACCTTTAGTTAGGACGTAGTGGCGCTCTTTTACAAGTTGGCATATTATTATAAGGATGTTCTTATAGGTATAGCCCCATTATTTATAGGGTGGTAGGTTAATAATAAAATTAATGGCAATATCTGCCTATTATTATATAGGTACTAGTAGAGGGTACAGTAGTCCTTAGTACTTTATATTAAAGGCCTTAGCGCGCTTATAACTATAGCAGGCGCCTATAAAGCATTTAACTAAGTCTATTATTTTAGGCTAGAAGTAGTATTGGCTAAGAAGCTTATAGGTTCCTCCTTTACCTAGGTGGCCGCTTAATTAGAGGTTATAGGCCATTTAGATTAGTTGCTATTGTAGATTTTCTAAGTTGGGAATAAATAGGCGGCCTCTATAATAGAGCCTATTCTCTTTTACTTTTAAGGCTGCTATATTAATCTGGCCTAAGCTTTAGAGGTTAGTAGGTATTATACAGGTGCCGGCGGTTTTTGCGGTAATAAATTAGTACAGTAATAGGTTAACAGAGGTGTTATATGCCATAGTAATAAGCTTATTAATTTTAGGAGGTAACTCTAGTTCTATTATATAAAGCTAAGGTATAGTTAGCTCTATTATAGGTAGTATGCCTAGGGCCAAATTTTATGCTTTTAGGATTGTGTGTTGTTGGAACTAGTTACAGGGGTTATCTTTAGACTAAGGAAGGTCTTGCAAGCGGCGTATTAGGCTATTAGGCTTAGTATCTTATACTCTTGGCCTATATATAATTTTAAAGTTAAAACTAGAGAGGAACTTATTTTAGCATACTTAGCGTTAGTTTAGCTGTTTTATAGTTATAAAGTATTTAAGGTTATAATGGTCTGTAAGGACTTTAGTTAGCTAGTTAGGTTCTACTAAGAAAAGTTCCGGTTAGAATTCCTTAAACACTTATATAATGGCAAGGAGTTCTTTATTATAGATCTTATAGTTATATTCTTATAGTATAAGCTTAGACAAATAGAATATAACTAGGTAAAGAAGGCCGTTATTGCCTATCTAGGAGAGGACACCTGCGTTAATGTGGTCTAAGGAGTTAGTTTTAAGATAGAGTTGTTATCCTAGTATAAAATAAGCTAGAATAGGTGCTTTAGTAAAAGCATCTTTAAGGTCTCAAAACGCCTTCTTGTATTTAGGCATCTAGGTAAAACATAGATATGTTTTTCTTCCTTTTATAGAAAGGCCTTTCGTTCACATTATTGCTATAAGTGGTGCTATAACACCCAAGAAGTTGTATATAAACTTTTAATAAAAGTTAGTAAAACTAAGGAAGGCTTATACATCCTTAATGCAATTAGGGATTTGCCATTTAGTAATTATATATACCTTCTTAGGGTCTATACGGACACCCTTAATAGTGATAATTAGTCTAAGGTATTTTACTTCTGTAACTAAGAATTTGCACTTCTTTAAGTTAATATAAAGTCCTGCATCCCTAAGGCGCTATAGGACTTTTTAAATATGCTTGGTATACTTAAAAGGGTCATTACTATAAATAAGTATATTATCTAGGTACGCAGAGTAGAAGTCGTTAAGGTAGTCCCATAAGGCGTTATTAATATAGCTTTAGAAGCTGCCTGGGCCATTATATATGCTAAAGGGCATAACGGTATATTTAAACTAGCCAAAGCATAATATAAATGCGGTTTTCTATTTATTACCTTCTTATATTTAAAGGCGGTTAAAGGCGGCAATAATGTTAAACTTGGTATAGATTTTAGCTTAGCTAAGCCGCTTAAGAGTCTTACGTATAAGCAATATAGGGTATTAGTTCTTAATTATAATAGTGTTAAGTCCTCTATAGTTAACGCAGAATTAAATACCTCCTCCTAGCTTCTTAGTAAGGAGGATAGGGGCGGCTGCTAGGGATATACTAGGACAAATAAACCCTTTATTAAGGTGCTTGTTAATATACTTTTTAATAACTAGAAGTTTGTCTTTTAATATTAGGTAGGGTCTCTTATAGGGTAGCATTTTTCCTTATTTAGTATTAATGGTATAATCATTAGGTTAATATAGGGGGAGTATATCTACGCTCTTTTGTAAGCATATGTAAGGGCGCGAAGAGGCTTTAAGGAAGATTTAAAGGAACAATATAAATTCTATCTAAATCTAAGGGTATATAGCTCTTGCAGAGAACAAGACGTTGCGTAAAGAAGAGAAAGGAACATAGGAAACTTATAGCTAAATATTTATAGTCTTGGCAGCAGACGCGTAGGCACGAGCCTACGCGGATTTTAATAGGTTTCGACCAAATTCTATTATATTAGTAGAATTTGGTGGAGACTAGTGGAAATTAATCAAGTTGGCGGAATTTGGCAGAATTTAATTAACTTGGCAGAATTTAATTAACTTGGCAGAATTTAATTAAAGCATTAGAATTTATCTGTTAAATATTTTACTAAGACATTTCTACTGTAACTGGGCTAGTCCCGTTATAGTACCCCCCCCTTTAGCCGAAGGTCCAAAACAATTCGATTTAATTGAGAATTTATAACTTATTGCCTTATAAGTGTTATGATATGGTTTAAGTTCTTTTTAATTTTAAGTTTCCTGCTATTATATTTCATGTCTTTATGTTAGGTAGTAGTCGTTTGCCTTTATATTATATCCATCCAGCTAGAGCAGGCCGCGAAGAATGGTCTTTATAGAATTCTTTTACTAGGGAAGGCGCGTTGGCCTTAACCTGTTTATAGGTTTCCTAGGTTTATGTTTTATATCCTTCCCACTTAATAAGAAGTTTAAATCGTTTAGATTGTGTTTTCTGTTGCATATTATTAATTAAGTTAATAAAGTAAGAACCGTTACCATTATCAACAATTATAGGAGGTGGCGGTGGTACTTTATAGGTTATAGGTTCGTCTTTTAAGGGTTACAGCAAGCTTACATAAAATGTTAGATGTATTTTTATCTTAGTTAGTAGTTTGAGCTTATAAGTATATAGGCTTAATTTCTTTTTAATTTGGTATAGGCCTGTAAATTTTTAATTAAGTTTCTTTAAGGGCCGTTAAGTCTTTAGGTTTTATATATTTAGGTAAACCATATCATCTTCCTTAAAGTCCTATATAGGAGCTTGTTCTTTATTCGCATGCCATTCCTATACCGTTTAAGCGTATATTAATTCACTTTATAATAGTTCCGTTAACTGCTTTATTTAATTAGCGAAGTTATGCGCGTTAATTAACTGAATCCGTTTAATTATGGGTCCTATTGTGTTAATTTTAGGTTATGGTTTAAATCTAAGTTAGGGGTCTTGTCCGTAGGTTGCGTAGAACGGCGTCACGCTTATTAATATATTTATTGTATTATTCGCAGTAAACTTAGCTAAAGGCAGCCATTTTTCCCAGTTATCTTGCAGGTAGGAGCAGTATATTTATAGGTATTGTTCTATAATCGCGTTTACAATTTCGGTTTAACTATCTATCTCCAGATAAAATGCAGTTAAGAGTTGTATTTAAATGCTTAATTGTTTATATAGAGCTTGCTAGAAGTCTAAAACGAACTAGCTTCCGCGGTTGGATATTATCAAGTTAGGAAGTCTGTGTAGCTTAAAGACGTGCTTAACAAAACATTCGGCTACTAATATCGCATTAATTGAGTCTATGGGGATTATATGTCGCATTTTTATAAGACGGTTAATAACTACCATAATATTTATAAACCTATTACTATTAGGCAAGTCGACTATAAAGTTAATCAAGATGTCACGCTATCTTTATATTGAAATTGGTAGCGGTTAAAGTACTCCTTGTTTCTTTATATAAGAGGTCTTTCCACGCACGCATATCCTATATGCTTGAACGTATTTTCGTACGTAGTCGTGTATTATAGGCTAGTAGTATGCTTGTTAAACAATCTTATAAGTCTTCACACGGCTAGGATGCCCTACTATAGGGGAGTCGTGTATAAATCCGAGTATCTTAAATTGTAAAGGCTTGGAATTCGGAACTACTATCTTCTATTAATAGTACAATCGATTGTTTTAAATTTCGCATTTAGCGAGTATAATATCCTTATACTGTCGTTTTTCTGTTTAAATTGCTTTTATTATATCTATTATCTATATGTTGTTCTTGTATTCGTATTCTATTAGCTTATTAATTTCTATTTCCTATTTATTAACTTCTAATTCGTTTCTGTTGAGTTCTATATCTAGGAATATAGGACGTAGTTTTTTAAAACGTTTAGGGGGTAATAAAATCCGTAATTAATTTATAATCCGTTTATCTAAAGCATTTATAGGTAGGTCTTGTAATTATTATATTAATGCATTAGGCTTCTAATTAAGTTTGCCTGGTTAGTATATAATCTTAAAGTTAAATTGTAAGAGGTATTTGGCCTAACGAATTTGGCGCTGCGTTAATTGCTTTATGGTTATAAAGTACTACAGGTTCTTGTAGTCTATTAATACACGTATTGGGAACAACAATCCTTCTAGCTTAGAACGCCACTGTTTAAAGCATTTAATAATTACAAGTAGTTCCTTATTATATATCTTGTAGTTTAATTTAGCAGGGGCGAGTTTCTAAGAGAGAAAGGCTACTAGACGTAGCTCGCCGTTCTTATTATATTGTGACAACACTCCCCCTAGCGTATAATTAGACGAGTCCGTTTTAACGATATATTTAAGGTCGGGGTTAAAGTGGGCGAGGATTAGAGTAGTTATAAAGTAATGTTTTAAGTTATTAAAAGCTTGTTTATATTTAGTGGACTATTTAAATTTTATATTCTTCTTTATTAGGTTTACTAATGGCTGGGCAATTTCTAAGAAGTAGTTAATAAATTAATGATAGAAGTTTATAAATCCTAGAAATCCTTAAATGTTTTATACATTACTAGGGCTTCCCTAGTTCACAATTGCAGCGATTTTCTTAGGGTCCATTTTGATTTTGTTGCGGGATATAATTAGGCCTAGGTACGTGACTTTAGACGTATGGAACTTATATTTCTTAATATCGCATTATAAACCCGCGTCTTATAGGTATTTAAGGACTATTTAGACGTACTTCTAGTGTTTAGAAAGCGAAGATAAGTAGATTAAGATATTATTAATATATATAGTAATAAATACGTTAAGGAATTCACGAAGCGTATTATTAATATATTATTAAAACATACTAGGACCATTCTTTACACTAAATGGTATTACTAGGTATTTAAAGAGTCCCCATTGTGTATAAAAAGCTGTGTACTTCTCATCTCCTTTACGGACACGGATTTGGTTAAAGGCAGCAACTATATTAAGCTTCGTAAAGTACCGTGCCTTTAATAAGCGGTCGAGTGTTTCTTAAATTAGGGGAATAGGATATTAGTTTTAAATCGTAATTACGTTTAGAGTTTAATAATTAATATAGAATCTTAAGCCTCCTCCTAGCTTTTTAACGAATAGTACGGGTAAAGCAAATAGAGATTAACTAGGGCGAATAAATCCTTTTTCTAGATGCTTATTAAGGTATTATCGCATTATAAGCAGTTCTTCTCGTGATATACCGTATAGTGGACCGAACTTTGGTGTTATATTAGGTTTAAGTTCTATCTTAAAATCGTGTGTATTCTAATACGGGGGTAGTTAGTCTATAAATCTTTTCTTAAACTTGTTGATTAGATTGTGGTACTCTTTAGGCATAAGAGGTTAAGGGTTAATATATTGCTTTGGTTCTAGTGCTTTTTTAATATCTTCTATAGTAATAGCAAAGATTTTGTGGTCTTGTTTTTGTGCTAACGAAATAAAAGGTGTGGCTTATATTATACGAATTTTAAGAGGTTTTGGCGTAATGTCTTTGCATTCTTTACTACAATCGGCAGTTGTAGCTTTATCGTTTTAATTTAGGGTCCGTGGTAGGGGCAGTTTATATTATATTAAATTTAAATAATCTTGTACATATTTATAGGGTAGGTAGTGTTTTAAGCAATAGCTTTGGCAGTAGGTTATGTAGAACTTTAGTATTTCTTTAACCTAGCTAATTAAAGGGTTGCGTTGTTTTAGCTATCTATATCTAAGTATTATCTTATATTGCTTTAGGGGTGTTATAAATAGGGAAATGTATTTAAGGTATTTGCCTATCTGTATTTTCATAAGAGCGTAGTGCGTTAATTCGCTATATATTAAGGGTTTGCCGTTAAAGCCTTGTAGGCCTTAGGGCTTATTAAGTTTCTTTAAATTTAGGCGTTAGGTTTTCGCGTAGTTTATATTAATAAAGCCTATGCTGGTAGCTCCGCTGTCTATAAGGATTTGTATTTCCTTCCATTTTCTAAGTATTTGAATTTCGCCAAGTATATTAAGGGAGTTATGTTGTGTATTAGTGCTAGAAGAGCCTAGATACTTATACTCTTCCACTTCTTATTCTAAGGCACAACTTGGCCTTAGGACAATTTGTTTTCCGAGTTAGTTAAGGGTAATATACTTTATAATAACTAGGTATAATTTGTGGGACAAGTACAAGTTAAGGAGTGAGTACGGCTTAAAGAGCAAGTACGATTTAAGGAGTAGGAGGAACTACAGCGGACTTTTTTAAAAGGGTAAGTTTGGTAATTTCTTTGGATATATCCTTTTCTACTACATCTAAAGCATTCTCTATTTGCGGCTTGAGTTCTTCGTTTGTCGGTTCCTAAGGGTACGTAGGATTGAGTGGCGTTGAGGTCTATAGGGTCGTGCGTAGGTTTCGGAGAAGGGTCGCGTTTTGGGGTATATGTTAGTTTTATAGAGTCTTAAATATAAGGTATAGTTGGCTTTAGGGAATGAGTCTATTTGTTATATTAAAGGTCCTTATTAATTCGTTAACATATTATAGCAAATTTGGATAGGTCCTTTAGCAGTTCCCTACCTACTAACTATGCTCTAATTTTATCTGAAATAGCTCGTTAAAGAGCAGCAACTTTAGCGGCTTTATTCTAATCTAGTTCGCTAATAAGGCCTAAAAATTCCGAAAAGAAGCTGGTAAATTCTTGGTTCCGTTGTTGTAGGTTTTTAAGTTTGGTAATAGCAGTGTATTCGCAGCTGGCGTTATTATACGTTCGTTCTAATAGAGAGATAAAGGTTTTAAAATTAATGAAGGTGCCGTTATAGAAGAATAGGTCCATAGTTCGTGTAGCGTCTTTGTTTAAACAAGACATTCTATAGCTAATCTTACTAGCTTTGGTGGGGTATCAGTTATAGTTTATTAAAAGTTTAAGATAGAGCTTAGTTATAAAGGGGCATAGGTTATTTTAATTTCTATTAAATATTAGAGGGTTAGGAAGCTTTTCTAATTTTATAGTAGGTACTAGGTTTGTTACAGGTACGGGTTAAGCTACTATTACTGGTTTAGGGTTTGCATTTAACAGGCCAGGTTCGCATACAGTTATCTCAATTTTATTTGTAGGTGTTGCTGTTAGGGTTTCCAACGCGAGTACTTTAGCGTCGTAGAGTTCTTTGCGTATTACTTTAATTAATTGCTAATGCTGGGCTTTTAGTATAGCTTGTTACTAGGCCAAGGCATTTATAAAGGACTGTTGCATTATAGTCATTTGTTCCCTAACTAGGGCCATAATAGTTAATATGGCGGATTTAAGTTCATTTGCCATTTTGAGGGTAGTGGTATGGACGCAACGTAATATAAGGGCGCGAAGAGGCTTTAAGGAAGATTTAAAAGAATAATATAAATTCTATCTAAATCTAAGGGTATATAGCTCTTGCAGAGAACAAGATGTTGTGTAAAGAAAAGAAAGGAATATAAGAAACTTATAGCTAAATATTTATAGTCTTGGCAGTAGACGCGTAGGCACAAGCCCACGCGGATTTTAATAGGTTTTGACTAAATTCCATTATATTAGTGGAATTTAGTGGAGACTGGTGGAAATTAATTGAGTTAGCGGAATTTGGTAGAATTTAATTAACTTGGTAGAATTTAATTAAAGCGTTGGAATTTATCTATTGAGTGTTTTATTGAGACATTCCTACTATAACTAGGCTAGTCCCGTTACAGCATATATTAATAAAGTTATAGTACCTCTTAGGGAGGAGCTTGCGGAGTTTCTTATTAGTAAATTCTTTTTTAAGCTTTATAAACTTCTTAAAGTCTAAAGGTAAAAGTCCGTAAAGTTCTATAGGGGTATTGTTTTCTAGGAGGTTAACTATATCTATCCTATTACTATAGAGGACATAGTCCTGTTCTTTATTAAGCTTATATAGTTATAATTAGGAGGCTGCAGCAACGGTTCAGCCTTTCCTATATGCTATATGGTAGAAGGCCGCAGCACTTACGTAATAGCAGTTAGTTATAGGTAGGGTAATAATAGATTCCTTAGGTTGATATCCTAGGGAGTAGGTAGAGGCGGCTAGGCTATGCCCTAGGTAAGTCTCTCTGCAGTATTTAGAGTTAAAGGTTATTTTTTTCTTTTTCTAGTTAATAGTAGGGTTGTGTTATTTAAGCTAGTTTATTCTAAGGATAATAGGGTAGTTAGCAAGTAGTGTAATATAGGCCTAGAGCTCTTCCTGGTGCCCATTTATATCTAGGTAGAGTTATGCTATATATGTAATCTTCTATACGGTATAACTACCGTTAGCAAGTTATAGGGCGCGGGCTTTAGTAAGAGGTAAGGTAGGTAGGTTATAAGTGCGCATAAATTAGGTGTTTATAAATTTATTAGTAGCTCCGCAATTAATTATAGAATGGCTTTTATATTATTTTTTGGCAGTGATTCCTATTATAGGTAAAACTATCTATTTCTGTCTATTTATCTTTACTAAGTTATCTATTAAGTAGGCTAATATATAGATCCCCTTATTGATAAGATATCCTAGCCTATAACTTAGGGCTAGGACTTGGCGTTTTCCGTTTCCATATCTAACTCTACCGCTATTACTATATCTTTATCTTATATAGTAGTGGTATATAGTAATATATTTAGTATTTAAGGTACTAGGTTAGGTATTAGGCGGCAGCCGCTAAACCTAGCTATTAGGCAGTTTGGGCTATAGCTATAACAGCCTTCTTAATGGTATCTATAGCAATACTTTAGCTTTTGGGGTAGCTTACGTTCTCTATCTAGTAGCTTCTATAGGAAGGTTAGTATGGAGAGGTTAATATTAGGACCAGTAGTATTACTTAGGGTAATAGGCGTTAGTGGTTTAGTAGGTCCGAAGGGCTTCTATAGGGAGGTCTTTGGGTAGGGGTTTGTAGTAGCAATCTAGTTTAGCCGTTGTTTAATCTTCTATAGGGCTGCTACCATATTATAAACATTATTATAGTTATAACTAGCGGCTGCATGACTAAGGTAATAAGTAACTTTTTTAAGAAGATCTTCCTAGTCTTCAGTATTGTCTTAGGTAAGAACTCTAGTGTATTCCTAGAATTTAACATAGAACTTATTAAATAATTTAGTGGGACTTATTTTTAGGGCATGTAGTTTGGCTTAACTAATGGCCACTGGGTTATAGTCGCGGTATATTTAATTAAGGTCCTTAAGGGCTTCCTAGTAAGATTGCTACTTTTAGGGACTACTAGTCTCCTATTAAGCAAAGAGCCTATTAAATGGAATGCCCTTTGTTCGCCTAATAATATAGCCAATCTTAGCATCTTCTATAGGGAAAAGGTAGGCGCTTTGGGTTAGTTTCTTATAGACTTATATCTTCTAGTGGCTATATTCCTTGCGGTTACCCTAGAAGATTAGGGGGTTAGGGTAGCGTGTATTAGACCCTATAGTGGCAGTTTGGGTAGGTAAGGTTACTAGGGGCGTAGAGACTTAGGTAGTATTATATATAGTAGAGGGATGTCTGGTATTATTACAAATATACTTATTAAGCTAAGATTGTAGGTATTTAATTGTACCCTCTCTTTCTGTAACTATAGCAATAAGTATAATCTTGGCCTTCTTTAATTATTGGATGTCGCGTTTAGACACGCGGAGGTCATCTTTGATCTCTTAGCGCATATTATTAGCGAGCGCCTTACAAGCTTGTAGGTCTTAGATGATATTATAATCTTAGGTAGCACGCATCTTAGCTTGTATAAGCTTTAGATAGTAGTTCTGTAGAAGGTGGTAGTATTTATTAGGTTCTTATATTACCATTTTTAAAAAAAAGTCTTGGCGTCTCATATCTTGATTTTAATGGGTAGTAGCCCTTCGGCTTATTTATCTATAGTTGTGTAGTTAATAAAGGATAAGATATTGTTAATGTCTACCTTATTAAGGTTATTGTAGTCTTTTAAGCTACTAGGCTTCCCTTTAGGGGTTAAGGCTATAGTTAGTAAATTAAATCCTCCTAGGATTAATTAGCGTCGTGGGTTTAATGTGGGTATTGGATTATTCTTTAAGTTTAACATAGTGGCTAGTAAGGAATTTTGTCTTACTATTATTGGTTCTTTAGAAGTATAAGGTGGGAAATATGCTGCTTCTAGCAGCGCCTGTAGTATTATAGAGATGTAGAATTGGTTATAGGCTAAGCGTCGGTAATAAAAAAGGCGCAATGTAATGTTATGGGACAGGGGCAATGGCTATAGAACGTATATATTTGGGGAGTCTACAAGACGTTACGCGATCGATCGTAAGGGTTGAGGGCGTAAGGAGGTGATATACCTACGCGTAGCTGACGTAAGCTGTACGTAAGGTGTACGCAAGAGTACGGGGCTCTCCTATGGAGGCCCCTACGGTGGGGTTCCGTAACAGTTTATTAGGGTAACGGCTATAAAACTCTTATAACTTATAGGGACTACCTATAAATTCTATATAGAGTACTAGGTAGGGTCTAGATTATATCCTTTCCAACCTATATAGTACTTTAGTATTCCCCTTATAAATTTATAGACTAGTATTTCTTTAATTCCTATTTACTATTGCCATTAACTTAAATTGGTAAGGGCGGTTTATTCTTTTATCTAGGTGATAGGTTATTTATAGCTCTCTATAGCTTATCTAGTAAAAAAATAGAGTAGACCTTAATTAAATCTAGGAGCTTTACTTTATATGAGTTGCCTCTCTTTTTAAGAACCTTATATAGTCCTACTATCTAATAGTCTAGCTTATGGCTAGGCTGTTCTATTTTCTAGTTCTTTATTATAACCTAGACCTTATTGCCTATACTTATTTGCCTACTATTTTATTAATTTCTAGGCCTTTTCTAAGTTTATATAGGCTACTTTCCAGGCTTCTTTTAAGCATTTAGTGTAATGCCATGCTTCCTTATAAGATGGTTTTTTATATATAGTCTATGGCCCTTTTAGTCTTTCCCAGTTAAAGCTTATATAAGGTAAATACCCTATTTCTAGCTAGATAGGTGTAAATCTTATAAAATTATAGGGTAAGGTAGCCTAGGCGTAGTTTATTAGAGGTAGTAGTTCAGCCTAATTATCCTAAAAGTAGTTAATAAAGGGTCGGAGTCTCTAGTCTAAATACTAGTTTATAATCTCTATCTAGCCGTCTATCTAGGGGTAGTATGCTATAGAAAGCTTTAGCTTAATACCTAGGATCTAAGTAAACTTATTCTAGAAAGCCAATATAAATTGCGGCCTATAATTAGATATAATAGTATCTAGTAGTCTGTAAATTTAGTAAATATTGTAGATATATAGTTAGGCCGCCTCTTTAGCATTAATATTCTTATAATAGGGGATTAAAAACAGGCGCTTGCCAAAGCAGTTAACTATAACTATAGCTATATTATATCTACTACAGTTTATAGGTAGCTTGTAGAAATCTATAAAGATATACTACTAGGGGCGCTCTAGTATTAAGAGTAGTTTTAATAGTCCTAGGGTTTTATCTCGTGGGATTATAGATCTATAGCAGCTGTCGCAGTTCTGTATATAACAGTTAATATCTATAACTATTCTAGGCTAGTAGTAGCGGTTGCTAATAATCTTATAGGTTTTATTTTTTTTTAGGGTTGGCTATAGAGACCTAGATATATGCTTTGGTAATAAGCTAAGTCTATAAGTTCTATTCCTCTACTACTATTAGCCGTTCCTAATGCTTAAGTAATCCATTTTTAAGGGACTATAGGCTAGTAATGTCCTTTACCTTTTTACGGTACTCCTATAGAGAAGGGGCTGTATAATTTGCTTATAGTAGCTTATTAATAAGGTTAAGTTCTATAGTATTAATAGGGCACATTTCGGCCTTTATAGGGTCTGTATTTAGTTCTGCCTATATTTAAGGGTTAAGGTGCTTTGTTTATAATAATATCTAGGTCTATAATAAGATCTTTACAGCTATTTAGTTGTTTAGGTCCTGTCTATACCTTATAAGGGCGTCCGTATAATTTATAGTGCCTAGCCGGTATATAATTAGGAAGTTAAACTAGGATAGAATGTCCGCCTAGCATACCTACCGGGCTATAAGGGCCTTTATTATTATAAAATATTCTAAAGCCCTATAATTAGAGACTACCTAAACAGGCTTAGGGGTCTCTTCTAGCTATATACATTAGTGCTAAAAGCTAGAGATAATAGCCAGCATTTCTTTATTATAGATATGGTAGTTTAGCTTAGTATCTACTATAGTCTTTAAATAGTAAGCAATAGGGTGCCATTCTCTATCTATTTACTTTTAGGAGTAAATGCTAATATAACAATATCTAAGGCATTAGTTTTTAGCATTAAGGGCTATTTTAGGTTAAAGTAGGTAAGTAAGGGAGCAGAGACTAGTTGTTTCTTAAGCTTATTAAAGGCTTACCTATATATAGTATTAAAGTAAAAGGGCCAGTCTTTATAGGTAAGTAGGCTTAGGGGCTAGGTAATTCTACTATAGTTCTTAATAAAGCGTTAGTAGAAGTTATTGTTGGTTATACAGGGTGACTCACCAATAACGACTACTCGAGTAGGTTACAGTGATGTTGGTTAATAGCTTTATTTTGTTTAGAATGAGGAAGGGCGAGGAGCTTAAAACTCCTCGCCACGCTAGTGCCGCGGCGTCACGTGACGACCGCTTGCCTCATTCCCAACACTAGCAACTCTTCTTTTGTAGTTGCTATCTATATACAAATACTGCTTGGCTAGCGTAACAAATATCAATCCTCCTTACTTACTATTGCTATTGTAATATAAGTCTCGCTGTCCTAAAATCTGCTAAAGAAATGGTGGTTAACTAAGTGGTAAATCTTAAACTATTATAACCTCAAATTGCTATATCTTCTACTCCCTCTTTACCCATCCTTTACGGTACCCTCTATAAGGGCCTCCTCCGCGGTAGCTAGAGCCTCCACGTCTATCCTCGCTGCCATGGCCTTGTCCATACCTACTTTATCCGTAGGAGTAATCGGTCTAGTACTGGCCGTTATTATAACTGTCGTATTCGCCGTAATTGAGCTCCTACTAAGGGTAGTTATTAAAGTAGAATTGCTGTGCCTTATATAAGTAAATAGCGGTGCTAATTACAGGTCTTAAGTCATATAATCTTCCAGTAATTTTGCTGTAATAGAAGCTACTAGCATAATTTTTAAGCATAACTGAAAATGTACTGTAATATTAAACCTCTGGCAATTCTTTCTTTTAATGTTAAACCTCTGGCAGTCCAATCTTGTCGTAAGCATTCCACTGTCCATATTGCTAATATGGCGGGTGGGGTTGCTTGTTGTGTGGTAGTTACGGAGGTTGTTGCGGAGGTTGCTATAGAGGTTGCTATAGAGGTCGTTGCGGTGGTTACTACGGAGACTGCTGCGGAGACTGCTGCGGAGATTGTTAAGGCGCGGTAGGGGTTAGAGGGAACGTCTCAGCGCTTGAGTGGGACGGGGTTAAGAATCTCTGGTGGGACGGAGCTTGAGGCATAGGTTAAGATCAGACTTGCTAACAATCAATCAATCAATCTAACGACCCTTCCGCTTGATTGATTGCCTATTTTGGTGGCCTCTCGATTGATTGATTGATTGTTCGCCCAAATCCGAGCTGATTGATTGCAAATTGATTGATTAATTGTATAGATTATGTAATACATGCAAATTTTGACATAGCTTCGCTCCATGGCAGATTATTGCCCAAAAAGGTCCTCCAGTAGCTGAAATCTTGCCAATTATAATATATCAATCGTCAGAGTCGCCGTAGGGGTGGCCGATAAGGCAGCTCATATAGAGGGAGAGTCTATATCTGAGTCTTGGCATGGTGTTAAGACTCGTGAAGTGGACGCAGGAGTGGAAGAAGCACCTGCCGAATCGTCAGATACTGCCCCAAGATGAATTAATCTACTTACTTATTGGTTTAATGACCTTTTTAAACCTCATGCGCTTCCAGAAGCGCCCATATTAAATTGCCGCGATCATATTTGGACTTATCTTTAATCTATAAGGTTTAAGTAGATTACCAGCCTCACTAAAGACTCGTTCACAGTTAGTGCTGGCTGCTGGAATAGTAAGGATATTAAGGGCGAACTAAGCAAGCCGTGGAAACTCTAGTTAATACAGCAGCCAGTATCAAATTAGATCATCCGCCAAGGGGTATTCTTTTAGAAGTGGATTGAGGAGCTTCTAGCGCTTATATTTATCATCATGAGTCTCGCCAGGTGTAGTTACTCCAGTATATACAGCAATATGGTCCTCGCGGCCGGAGGAAGCTTGTACGCGCTTTAGAGGGGGGGGATTAGTAGATAATATAATCAATCGCTCTTTATACGATTTCCAAAGCCTCTTAAATGCAGCGTCGCCGTCAATCAACCACTGTGGTTTATTGCGCCAAGCATTATAGCAGAAGCGCTTAAGGTAAGAATATAGTAGAACTGCTATATAATAAGCTGGCGTCTTATCAAGCTTCTTAAAGTAGGCCAACAGCTTCTTCCACCTAAGGTTAATATTAATCTTAGCGTAATCTTCTATAGCTTCCTAGGTAAGATAATCCTCTAGAGTTACCTCTATAAGTCTATCCTTCCTCTCCTCAAACACCTTAAGCAGCCAATTAAATGTAGGTATAACCTCCCAAATAGCACCGTGGCGGCTAGCCTTGCCTCTACCCTCTAGAAGGCCTGTGGCTTCACTAATTAGGCGAAGGATATTAATATAGTCGTTAATAATCTGCCAGTTATTTGTATTAAGGCCGCCAACTTTAATATAGAGGCGCGCGTCAGGTAGAGGCTTGCCCCAAGCTTATAGCGATACAACTTCCTTCTTATATCTATTAATTTGATACTGAGCAAAGGTATTTAACAGCTCTTAAAGTTCGGCCGCGCGTGTAAAGGCTTTATAGTAGCTGTTCCACCTAGTCTTAACAGGCTTGACTAGTTGCTTAATCTTAAAGTTTAGCTGGTAAAGACGCTTGTTCTTATTGCGCTGGAACGATTTAAATAGTTAATTAAGCTAAGGGGTGTTAATAGAGTTAATAAGATCGCAGAGCGTGCCAAGAGGGCCTTCTTTGCGCCACTTAGCAAGAAACTGCTCTTCCTCCTAGTAGATTTTAGTGAGTTGCTTATATAACCGGCGTACTCTATATAGGAGCGACTTACTAGTATATTCTCGTCGCTATTTTCAAACGACTCCTTATCCTTGCCCCATATAATTAACTAAGCGACGAGATTAAGGACGTGGCAGGCACAGCGAGTTCGTCTATATTCTTTAATAAAGCTATATTTAACGGCGAGGGTATTAAGCGCAGTATTGTTATTTAAAGCGTTATCTGTAATAAAGTAGCCAAGCCGTTCCTTACTAATATTAAAGCTATCCAATATATTCCTAATGACTTCTGCATAATTAATACCAGAGTGGCGGCCAATCTACTCTAGAAGGGCAATTAAATAGTTAACTACACGCCCTCCCTGGTTTAAATGGTGAACACATATACCTATAAGAGCGTGTTTACTATTCTAAGTCATCCAGCCGTTAAATGAGATATAAACTAGTAAGTTTGCACTTACAAGCTCCTTCCAAACTAAGGGCAAAAAGGCTTAATATTTAGCCATAATATAATCTGCTACCAACTGGTGATTTTGCCATAGAACACGCTCGGCCTCAGGGTTAGCCGCAGCAATTAGATTACGGAAGGCAGGGGTTTCAAACTTGTAAAGGGGGTGGGTGTTTTTAATAAGCCAATTAATAGCTAATTGCCTAAATTAAGTCGCGTTAAAGCCACCAATTAGCTTATTCGCGACGGCCTGCAATACTTTATAGCCCTCCACCTAAAGGCTTTTAAGGACTATTCTCTGGCGCTTCTTACTCTCAAAGGTTATCTTTCCATTCTTATCATAGCCGTGGCCTCTAGTGTTGGCTTTAAGATGTCCAGCAGCTGCTAAGGTCGCTCTAGTAATATCATATTGGCCAGCCCCGCCGCAGTCAATGATTTTATAGGTGTGGCAGTATTTGCAGATAAAGACGATTTAATTCATATTAACGCGACTTTAGCATCGGTAGCCATATTTAAATATCCAGCTAGGTGTCCACTTGGAGCTATAATAAGGCTTTTATAGATCCGGGAGGCGCTTCCAGTTAATGCCGTCATAGTTGTTAATATTACCGCCAGCATCAATTTCAGGTACATTGTCGGCTAGTGTAGCGACTTTGGAGAGTGCCAATGTAGGAGTTTTAGGTTGGAGAGTGTCAGCCATATATAGGTTTAACTTAGTGAGGTCCTAGCTTATTGTAATAGTAAGGAACAAGGGTTAGATACACGGTGGTTAAGTTAATTAATAAAGAAATGTGTTAAGGTAGAAATTAAGGGCGATGCAAAGGTATATTTGGTGTTGATTTAGGGCGGAAAAACGTTTTAAATAGGTCTAGTGGTTGCCTAAAGTAGACTGTTTACTATATTTGCACTTAGCCCTACGAATAAAATCAAGACTGTAACATTAAAGTCTATCACGAACCTCATATCCACCACCTATATAAATATGCAATCGATATGCAATTAATTAATCAATTAGGGCCTTAGCAGATTAATTAATTCCAAATTTTAAGCCTCCTTAGATTGATTGATTGATTGCTTATAAGCAATCAATTAATCAATCTTGATTAGGTCCGCTTGATTGTTAGCAAGTCTGGTTAAGATACGGCAGCCTAAGGAACTTAAGGTGTTTAATAGCCTAAGGTTGTCTATGGTGTTACTTATAGTTGTCCGTTGGGATTCCCTTAAGAGTTAAACTTCTTTATAGCGCGTATTTGGTGCTTAATCTCAATCTCTTATGGAGTCCATTTATGCTCTTCTTTTACGTTAATAACTTGCTCCTAAATGTTATCTCTAATAGTACCCCTATCTATAGGTACGAATACTCCATTCTCCTATAGGAAGTTACGGAAGTCTTACACAATATTCTTCTTCGCGAGAGCCTATGTTTCCTTTATCTATCCAACAAAGTCCTCCTTCATGCAATACCATAGCACAGTATTATTGTATTCGCTGTCTGTGTATTGTGCTATACAGTATAGTAAGAATCCGTTCAGGTCCTATTACTTAGCGTTTATAGGGTTAATGTCTTTGTCCTATATCTCTAGGTTAATGTTATTCTTGTACTTCTTTAGGTAGGTTAACGCCATAATAGGAGTAGAATCGACGGGGTGTTGTACGTTAAAGGTAGGTAGGATTTTCGGCTTTGTAGGATCTCGTAGGTTTGCTGTCAAAAGGTAGGTAATTTAAGGCGTAGTCGACGCGTTTTGGACGTTAACTTAGGACCCTAGGTTTAGTAATACTTCTGACCTAAAGTACTTAACCAAATCTTCATAAACGCGATTGTTCTGCGTAATAGACGCAACTTAGTATCTCCTAGTACTTAGTAACACTTCTATTACTAGTTTTCTGTAAGCCTAAGGTAGCATAGTATCGCCGGGAACCCCTATACGAGACTATCTCTTCTGTTGATAACCTAGCTGCTCTATGGTTAACTGTGTGTTCAACTACTAATTAGTATTAGTCACACAGGATAACTCACTAATAACGACTACTCGAGTAGGTTACAGTGATATTGGTTAATAGCTTTATTTTGTTCGGAATGAGGAAGGGCGAGGAGCTTAAGACTCCTCGCCACGCTAGTGCCGCGGCGTTACGTGATGACCGCTTGCCTTATTCCCAACAGTTATAGAACCCTAGGAATAACTATACCCCCTTTACAGTCCTTAGGAGTACTTATTAGTTAATTATAGCTATCTATTCTAGGTCTGCCTTAATTCTATTTATACTAATAATAAATCCTAGGTACTTTATACGCTTAATATTAATTTCTAATTTCCTAATATTGGCCTATAGGCCGGCCTTATAGAGCCATTATAGGACTTTATAGATGTGCTCCTTATATTCTAACTTATTCTTAGAGTAGATTATAATATTATCTAAATAGGCTATATAGAAGTCGTTAAGGTAGTTAAAGAGTATATTATTTATATATTGCTAGTATATAGCTAGTCTGTTAGTTAGTCTGAAAAGAAGTACTTTATATCTATATATTTTATAACAGGTCCAAAATATAGTAAGATCTTCTAATTTAGGGTCTATTTTAATCTGGTAAAAGGCCTAATGGATATTAAGCTTAATAAAGATTTTAGCTCTACTTATTTAGGTTAAAGTCTTATTAAGTAATAGTAATGAGTAGCGGTCCTTGCGGGTTATATTATTAAGTTTATAATAGTCTATACAAAAATTAAGTCCTCTATTTAGCTTTTTAGTAAAGAGAATAAGCGAGTTAAAAGGGGCTTAACTAGGCTTAACAAAGCCCTTATTTAGGTTATTAATAAAATACTACTTTATAGCCTATAACTTAGTAGTAGACTGCTAATAAAGGGGGCTATAGCTAAGTATATTTTCCTTATCTGGCTTAATCTTAATCTTATAGTTATATAGTTAGTAAGGTAGGAGTATATTAGATACTACCTTAAAGAATATATCCTTAATTTTCTAGTGTTAATAGGGTAGTTTCTATTTTACTAGCTTCTTATCTATAAGCTCACTTTTCTATCTACGAAGCTCGCTTTCCTTTTCCTTAATTATTTAATTAATTTTATATAAGCTAGTAGTAAAGGTAATAGTATTAGGTTAAACTAAGTTTTAGTAGAATCCTACGGCGCTAATATAGTAGATATTAACTAGGGGAAGATTTATAAGTTTCTTTACAGACTTTTATAAGGCCGTATTTTGTAGTATAGGGTTTATAATCTTCTTTAGCTTACATTCTATTTTCTATAAGTTATTCTTCCGGTCTATATATATAGTATAGCGTCTAATACTCCTTACTATTCTTTATAGCTATATAGGGCCTAAGTTCCCTATAGGGAGCTCTACTAGCTTTTTATTAACTTTTTTAATTTCTGGTATAGGTAGCATAATATAGGTAGTCTAGGGGTAATGTAGTATATAGATCTATTATAGGTTAAGCTATACGTCCTTTTTAAAAGCCTGGCCTTTACGTATAGTATTAGCCTAGTAAATAGTGTTTATCTATAACCAAATAAGGTTCTCTATTATAATACTAATTTCTTTTATAAAGGAAGGTATTAGGGGTATAGTTTTAGGCTAAATAAGCCATCTGTTCTATATATTAAGCTATAAGCCTAAATAGGCTAGCTATTTTCTTCCTAAGATTATATTATAGCTTTTTAGGTCCGTAATAAAAAAGGGGATATTATCCTACTATTATCTATCTACACGGAGGTAAATCTGTAAGATAGTTATAATAGGTAGTCCTATCTATCTGTTATACCTATAAATAGGAATTAGTTTAGGTAGTTCCTTAAGGGCTATATTTAAAAGGTTAGCTAGCTTTATAGTATATTATATATATATCAAGGCAAAGGTATTTGCTCTAAAGTTAGCTAAAGCAAAGGTTAAAACTTAATATCTATTAGAATAAAGTATAAGGGATAGTATAGCTTTTTCTACTAACTAGCCAACCTAGATTAATATATAACATATTAATTCCTTTTAACTCTAGAGAGAAGTCTTACTTTAAGGTTCCTCTTTTTCCAACTCTATATTATTCTCCTAAATTAATAGGACCTTATTTATCTTTGCCACTATTAGGCAGTCTTTTATAAAGTGGTTTTTCTGGCTATATAAAAAGTAGGCTCCTTAATTACTAAGAGCCTATTTATAGGGGTTACTATATATAGATTAAGTATTTACCAGACCTATAGTAGGGCTAGCTATATAGCTAGCTACTAGGTTAATAGTAGGCAGTATAGTTGGTGCTATAGGGGTTATAGATCTTACTAGGGCGCTATAGCCCGTTCTTATAGTACTTATATTCTAGTTAGTAGAGCTTTTAATCTTATACCGCTTAGTATATACCTTAATTTGGCGAAGGCCCTAGTTAATAGCTAGGCACTAGTCTATAGGTTCCTTTAGCGTCTATATAGTAGTATAAACTAGTAGTATAGCGCACTATAGGTCTAGGGTAAGCTTATTAAAGAGGTCTAGCATTAAATCTTTTTAGGAGATTTAAGCCTATCTAGCTAGGTATAGAAAGTAGGTCTAGAAGACTAAGAAGGTCTTTATTATTTTTATATTAAGGGCTTTATAATTAAGGTGGGTGTTTTATATCTTAAAGGGGTCCTTATAAATAGAAGATAGGTAGTTAATTATCTCTTCTTTAGAGAGAAAGGGGTCTACTAAGTCCTAGGCATATTACGGACATAGATGCGTCTATATATCCCTACTAGTACGGCCAAAGACATAGGCTATTTTAGCTTAGGTAGTAGAGAAGTAGTCTATATTAACTTTAAGCTTGTCTTATAGTTAAAGCTTTTAATTATTAAATATAGGGTTAGTTCCGTTTATAAGTAATAGGGGGTCCGCAACCTTTACAGACTATAATAATACTAATACTGTATATTAGGCTAGGGCCTTAAGGACTATAGCAAGTCTTTAGGTATCTAATAACTCCTTATTAGGTATAGGGGTATCTCTAATTTTAAGTAGCTCTTAAAGCTGTTTAATTTTAGTATTAGCTGCTATAAGCTCTTCCTAGGGGGTTAAAACAGCGACTATTTTACTATTAGAGGTATTTATAGGTCCTATAGCGGCTTTACTAGCTACTATATTTCTTAGCATAGTAGTAAGGGTATTAGATAATTTCTAGTATTTATTTATTTCCTAGGAGTTTTAGTCTATATATGTCCTATTCTTAGGTTTTGCGTTTTATTTATATTCTTTTAGTTCTTAGGGGTTTATCTTATCCTTATAGTTCTAGTAATATCCTTAAGGTCCTATTCTATGTCCTTATCCTATTTATAGCCTTATAGATATATTTAAGTTTCTTTTTAGAAAGAAAGAGTAGTATAAGCTTTTGTCGGAATATATGGACAGAAGTTACGTGGTTACGTGTCGTCGACGTGTCGTCGTCGTGTCTTTAATTAGTCATCCTTATGGTGACTAATCAGCCCCCTACTTAGGCACCGCGATCCTTACAATCCTCTGCTTTCTTTACCTATTAGACAAGAATCAAACCATCAGTTAATAGGCCAATTAAGTGCACTTAGGTGTTACCAACATTGATTAATGGTTAACCTCACCGGTTGGCTATAGAGCAATAAGGTTCACTGCCGCCCCAGCAGCTTCGTTTAATTGTAAGCAGCAATCTAGTACCTAGCAGCAAAACCATACTAGCAGCTTTGGCAGCATCCAACTATCCAGCCAGCTTCGAATATATGAATGCGCTAATATCTGTGGATATTAGCAACGCACAAGATATTCTACAGCACGTAAACTAACACCTAGTACGACCTCTTCACCGAGCGCCATACCCCTAGCTCAACAGCATTAACCCCTAGTACGACCTCTTCACTAAGTGCCGTACCCTAGTATAACAGCACCAAACACCTAACCGCCCTTGGGCAGTACTCTATCAGCAGCTACCTTAGCAGCTACCCCAGCAGTACTACGGCAGCGCTCTAGCCGTACATAGTATACCAGCTTTTATAGCACCCAATATCCAACTACCCAACTGCTTTACGCAGTACCCTAGCGTAGCTACGCAACTTAGCAGCAAACCACTACCTAGTGTGCTTAGCATACAAACTAACATCCAATAGCCCTCGGGCAGTACCCTAGCAGCTACCTCAGCAGCTACCCCAGCAGTACTACGGCAGCGCTCTAGCCGTACACAGTATACTAGCTTTTACAGCATCTAACAACCCAGCAGCATTAGCAGCACCAAAACACCCAGCTACCTTAGACTTGCGGAAAACTAGTAATAGAAGTGTCACTGAGTACTAGGAGATACCAAGTTGCGTCCATCACGTAGAACAACCACGTTTACGAAGATTTGGTCGAGTACTTTAGGTCAGAAGTGTTACTAAACCTAGGGTCCTAAGTCAACGTCCGAAACGCGCTCCCCTCTACCTATAATCCTGACACCGTCTGCTATCTTCCTTGCAGATCTGCCACGTCGGAAATCATGTCAACAGCGCGCCTACAACGCCAGCGCGCTCCCCATCCTCTGCCCTCTTAAATCTACTGGCATCTACGACAATTATAACTCCGCCAGAGGAATCGAGACCTGCTAGCACGCGCCTATAACACCCGCGACCTACGAACGAGACAACTGCTGTGCCAATACGCCTACGGACAGACAAGAATTCGTGCCAATATGCCTACGAATACGACCCCGTTGCTGGCATTATACTGCCACCCGAACGACCCTATCGCTGGTACCGTACTACTACCTAAACAGACAATAATCGTGCTGATATACATACGATACATTAATCAACCAATAGCGCTAATACGCCTGCTATTACGACCCGACCGAACGATTGTACCGATGCGCCTGCGATCTACCGACCGACCGATAGACGAGCTCTACGTTTAACCACTATTACCACCCGATGCTTGTACTGTACTGCTACCTAAATCTGACAGCTGTCGCGCTAATACGCCCGCGACCTAAACACGACTAGGTAGAGCTTTGCTCCCTGGAATACAACCCCGTCGCTGGCACCGTACTGCTAGTGTTGGAATATATGGACAAAGATTACGTGGTTACGTGTCTTAGGATAGCTGTTTTACGCACAAAGAAAGAACTGCCAGTGTCGGAATATATGGACAGAAGTTACGTGGTTACGTGTCGTCGACGTGTCGTCGTCGTGTCTTTAATTAGTCATCCTTATGGTGACTAATCAGCCCCCTACTTAGGCACCGCGATCCTTACGATCCTCTGCTTTCTTTACCTATTAGACAAGAAACAAACCCATCAGTTAATAGGCCATACAAGTGCACTTGGGTGATTCCGACAGCTTTAAATAATATTAGTAACTTAGTTAATTAAGGTATAAGCACAGCAAGGAGGACGCATATAAGTCTATATAATTGGATTGTCTATAAACAAGAATCCAAAGCTAGAGAAAGGAAAGGGGAAGAACGGCAGCACCGCTTAAAGTTATATATAATTCTCCGGTCACGTAACGGCACTTTGCTATCACGTGACGGCAATCTGCGGCAATATGCCGGCAATGTGCTAGTACCGTGACAGTTAATCTATTTGTCCTAATTAGCTTAGCTTAATAATATTACTATTATAGTAATGGTCTGGGTAGGTTAAAAAGTTATATTAAAAAGGTGCTTATAGAAAGGATAAAGGATTTAATAATAAATAGCAATTTAATAAGGGGTAGAATTAATTAAATAGATTAATTAAATTAATTAGTTAAATAGGGGTAGTACGGCAAGCAACCTGGGCTTATAACTATTAATTAGATATCCGTGTACTAATTATAAGAATTAAATAAGGACTCTGTCTATTAAAATGTGGTTCTAAGACCTCTATATATATATAAGAAAAGGTATAGGAAAGGAAAGAGAAGGAGGGTAGGGGGTGGCAATGGAAACAAGGAGTAGGTGTCTAAGTCAATGGGTAGGTAGCTGAGTCGGGGCAGTAAGGACCTGATTCGGGTCGACAATTTCTTAGTTACAGCAATTGTATAGACAAATATATATAACCGGGTATATAATCGCCTAAAACTGCACGCGAATGGCTATAATCGGGTTGATTATATGATCATAATCGCCCAATTTGGGGTGATTATATAGTTATTGCCATCACTGCAATCATTGACCTTAATAATAGCGATTGGGATCCGCCAACTAAAAGGCGCCACCCCCGAATAGTCCACTGGCCGCAGTGAGGTATTCTATATTCAATATTAATATGAGGGCGTATTGATATTGATATTGAACCGCCAACTTATATTGAATATTTTATTGAATATTGAATATTAAGCCAAGCCTCCATATAAAATTGAAACACGTGATAAAGTAGAATCCATACACAGGCATATACAGCCGTACACAGGCATTTAAACACAATATTCCCCGCACCCCCTACCTCTTTTCCCTCCCCTATATATCTTTTACCTATTTTCTACCTATTATCTGTACTGCGACCTATAATATACCCCAATTTTATGTATATGACTATGTAAACCGGTAAAATACTACCATATATATATTCAATATTCAATAATCGTTGATCAATATTGAATATAGATAACCTCACTGACTGGCCGTGAGAAAAATTCCGCGCCACAACAAGTGGACGCACCCTGCTAACAGCTACTCTAAGAAAAGCCCCAAGCCCTAAGTTCTATTGCATAACAATTCTATTCTTTACTGCCTGCCTGTGATATTCCAACTCTATTGTCTATCTTTGCGCGCTTGACAGCGGGTTCTGGGTTAATACTCGTTTCCTGTGTATTCAAATATACATCGTCCAGACGCCTTACTTGTTCTTGGACCTGCAAGAACGCTTTAGGGTCGCGGTCAATCAAGAGCGGAAAATTTTCATCCTTCGGTCCAGTCATAGTATAATCCCGTCTTCCTGTCTTGTTCATGATGATTCTGACTTCATCTGTTGTGCCATGAGGTATCATGATAGAAGGTTTGGTATGCTCTACACCTTGGTATTCAGGGAGCAAGACCATATGTAGTCGGGACGCTCTCTGATATCGGGTATCCGTAAGCTGCATACTAACTGCATTGTCCGAGTTGATGGACATAATCTGCGTTATATGTCCATTCGCCTGACGTTCGATTTAGCGTCCTGTGATCACCTGACCTGGTTTGAGATTGAAAATGGAAATATCCTGCGTCCCACGCGAAGCGAGTTCTTCGGTGGCTGCACCTTCGTGTACATCAGCAACACTCGATGCGCCTTCACAATTCGCCTTATCCCCTGCGACAAATTCTTCCTCGGGTATTGGAATGACTGTTACAGGAGTTTCGTCCGTTATAATTATGTATCTTCCACAAGCCGAAAGAGCTATTGCATTAGGATCCGTGCGTTTCAACCCTTCCAAACTGAAATTTTTGGGAGTATATACAGCTATGGTTGTGATCGCTGGTATTCGTTAGCATGATGCAAGAGTTGTTAAGTGGGTTTGCGTGCATACGTCTCTTGAAATGCCACAGGCCAACCTCCGTGCCGTTCCTGAAGATAATGAAGTCATACGTTGGATGAAATATGACTTTACTCAGCCCGCCATGCTGCTCGGTTGCGAAGCGACCAGATCCCATAAGACTAACCTTCAAGTCGTCTTCTACAGTTATCTTAAATACCGCTAAACAACTCACGAAAGATCTGCGATCATCTGAGAAGAACAGATATTGTCTATTTGGACTAAAAATCATCGAGTATGTGTACCAATCATGATGAAGAAGGCGCAAAGTTGGCGGCAAATCTTGGATACCTCTCTCGCTGGGATTGAATACTCTCAGCTGGTCGGTCCACTTAGAATCTAGTGATTCTGAGAAATCCATAGGTATAACGACGGACTTGCAAGAGGCTGGTTCCGTTTCATTGGCAGGAGTCAGCACAAAAAGTGTCCGAAGAATGATAAATGACTTGGTATCATCACTGATAACCATAGGGAACGAGGTTTTCCATCCATTCATATACTCCTGACGAAATGATTGACGCATTTGAAGCATGATTTCAGCTGTATCCAAGGGAATTCTGATATCCGCACGCCGGTCTGCAGCTGCCTGGCTTTGAACTGACCAAACTTCATACCTTGCTATCCACCCGCTACAAACATTCTGCAGTAGATCATGCGAAGAATCCGGCGTAAGATCCTGCCAATGATTTTCGTAATTCCTTGAAGGCCAAATGCTGAGAACACCATTTAGGCTTCCATCGGAGGCTGTGGCTGAAATATCGCAAAGAGGTCGTGAGCTGTTTGTATTAGTTTCGAGCCTTTTCGGGGCCAAACATGTCACTTTCGCTGTAGTACTCTGGTAAAGAAATCGGCTCCTAGCGAAAGCATTCACCTCGTCCCAGATGATGCCTGGGGATTTCTGTAGTTTGTCGTTCCAGACTCGAGCGAGCGAACCGATATCGTGCGCAAGCTCGTGGAGGTCACGAAACACCCCATCGAAGTCCCTCAACTGACACGTGGTATCCGGTAGCTTAGAAACCCAATCTACCCAACCTGTTAAATATTGAACTTGGGGCGGATGGCCACTGCGTAAGAAATCATTTCTAGCATACAAATAATATGCATGAATCCAGAAGGTAACGGTTAGCTGGTTGTTAAGGAAGTCCGATAGACATGAAATCGTTTCGGAGACGAGCTCCATCAATGTGGGGAAGGCCGAATGGTCTAGAAAGCGAGCCTTGGGAATGCTATCGCTTAAGTGGTCCATCCAGTAAGCTGCAGCGTACCCTACAATGGAAGTTGGAATGCTTCCAAGCAAAAATGACGTAGAATCGATGTGCCGAAAGGGGGGTTGTGGTGGAGTCCGAGACTTTAGGCAGCGGAGACAGCAAGCGGCTAACTCCAGACTCGCAATTGACTTATCTGGTATCAGAGACTGTAGCTCTATGCTGACTTCATGTGGTTTGCTAATCTTTGCGAAGTACTCTTTGACAGACAAATGTATGAAGCGGAAGCTTGGGCGTCCGCTGTCAGTATCCTCTTGCCCACAAAGTTCAACCAGACCTCCACAGACTGTTATAATAGTCTCTTGAAAATCCCTTAATTCATCTGAGTAGCCGTTAATGGGTTCGGTATTCTTGACAGTTATCGCTTCGTTTAGTTGGAAAGTAGTAAGATTCCTTTTGGGATATGTCAGCCAAAGCAGGGCCTGCCTAGCCAACCTCCGCTCCTCCGGATAAGACTTGACTATAAGCTTCAGAATTCGGCCGTACATATCGTCCAGGCCCTCTGGAATGGTCACATCTGTGATTGTCCGAAAACGTTGAGCTTGAGTCAGGGAGGTTGAATTCAAATACGCCATCATAAGTCTTGCCCACAGGAACATCCCGTCCGCACCTTGGATGAGATGGTCAACCAAGCGAGATGGCTCTGCTGTGTGAGGTAGGAGCTCATCATCAATGAGCATATCGATCTGCTTGGTAAGATAAATCCTAATGTCTCCACTTGTAGAGGCTCTATCAATTGCGAGCTGCATTTTTTTGGGTACCTTGCGAACAAGGATAGGTACGGTTGGCCGACTGAATAACAGGATCTTTACGACCGAGTTTGCTGAGAGCCGTAGAAGATGTTGGGTTAGGGATTTGTTGTCGTCGCATTCGTCGATTGCGTCAAGGACTATACAAGCATCTTTATGGTGCAACAAGCATAATTGAAGCAAAATTGAAGCAAATCGATAAGCTCCAAAGACGTAGCTTTTAATTGGCCATGGGATACATGATTCATTGCAAAAGAAAATTTATCAATCATGTTTTGTTCATGACGGTGCCTGAAGAGAAGTTGGGCCAGAATTGATCGGTATGCCGCAGTATAGTCACCGTTCATCGTACTGTCGCTTTGGAAGAAGAAGTAGTAGACGTTACATTTAACAGGGCCAAAATTTGTGTTATGCTTGAGCTCGTCTACTGCCGATGACGCGAGAACTGTCTTGCCACAACCTGGGTTGCCTACAATTGGTAAGTTAGACTTGAGCGAACCTTACGATGGTTTATGAATCAAAAATCCTTCCGAATCGAAGCTTGAATCTTTCGAATTTATTTAAGGCTTACCATGGATCCAGAGCGTATTGGTCCCAAACCATTTCATATCGGCCGTAGGCCCCTCTGACCACTCAAACTTGCTCCAGTCCTTGAATCTAGGGTCGCTAAAAAGCCACTCATTTGTGCCATCTTCCCGCAGTTGCTGTGATTTCTGCAGCGCCTCGTCGAAATCTGGCGGAGATAGCCATTTTTGAATCCGTCGAAAAGTGTCGTCTAATTTGAATAACGGTAGTTAGTGTATAATATGTATATTTTGGGAATTGTTATACCTTTGATCTGCTCCTGGAGAATGCTTCTGGTCTCTTCTGTCTGCGCCGCTGATATTTCCGCTTGTTCTCTCGCTTTCTAGGCCTGTTCTCGTTCTTGAGCAGCGAGTCTCCGCTCTAACGAAGCTGCTTCTTCTACTTAACCAACTGTGTGAAATTGTAAAAGGCTAAGCTCTTCCAGCAAAAGGCGTCGGTGCATAGTCATATGCTCAAGCAGCTCTTTGAACCGATCCTCGAACGGCTTCCATAAGATATCACCGATTATGAAAGGCGTTTTCTTGATTCCTTTTTTGCATTAGAAATTAAGGAAACGTAAGGACGATCGGAAAACTTACTGCCATTGGCATTCGTGAAAATGTGAGACACGATTTGGAAAAATGTAAAGAGATCCGTGTACACCTTTTCGAGGTGAGATTGCATTCTGGAGGAGGGCCACTTTTTGCATAGCTGTGCAATATCTCCGTATTGTGGGAAAGAATCGGCAAGGGTTTCAAGCACGTTGATTAGCTTGTCGAAGAAAGTAGCGAAGTTGCTTGCGAGCTGTATGAATGCTGTAAATATCCATCAAATCAATTTTTTAATCCAGTTCAAAGAGCCGTACCTGCAGAACGAGCCGAAGCGCTCCCCAAACAAGTGAAGTATACTGTGGGTTAGATTGGATGCAAATGCCAATTACGTCAAAGTAAGGCCGAAGTCGAGAATTGAGCTTATTGATACTACTAAAAAAGCGTGTACTGCGTTGTTTCTGGCGCTGCTTTGAGAGGACGTCGAGCTTTCGGAGACCATCCAAAAGGTCATCAGCCGTAGCGCATGGAGGGTAGGGTTTGCGATCGTTTTCGGGTAGCGACTGAAAAAAGCGGTTGTAAGCCTCATCGAAGGCTGGATTGCTGTCGCTTGGGCTAGGAGAGTTATTCGCCATATGTAAATCACTCAAGTGGTTTAATATATTTAGCAGACTCTGCAAAGGATGTACGCCAAATTTCAACATTGCTACTAAAGATAAGCCCCTCTCCTGGAAAAGTTAGCAAAATTCCATATACGGCTTAGTTAGTACCTAGAAATACCTAGTACGCCTTAATTGTAAGAGTACATATATTGGATCCCGCTACAGTCGCGATAGGCTCGCGAGTACTGCTGTCTTTTTGGCCCATTTGGCGACGCGAAGGCGGGCACGTTACATTAATATAAGATTGGGTATGGAGTTAGGCTTACTCTAAAAATATAAGATAATATGCTATAATTTATAGATTTTTTAAGAAAAATATTTATATTTAGTCCTTTTTCTAGTGCTTAATAGACTATTATAATAGAACCTGGCCCTATGTTTCTACAGGTACGTAATTACTAGTAAAATTAACTTAAAGCTTCTTTCAGAAAAAAGTAACTGTCTAGTAACTGTCCAGTAATAGTTCAATAGAGGTCTAAAGGTACTACAGTAAAATCTCTTTAATACGATACCGTTTATTCGGCCGAGCGTATCGTAATACCAATGGTATTGTTATATCAAGAGTCACGTGTAGGGTGAATAAGCAAGAAAAAGAGGAGCTTCATACCTAAAAAGGTTTAGGATATCTACCTCGCGGGCCAAATAGGGCCTTCTCCCATACAAATTCTCTACTGGTTATACCGATATTGGTAGTAAGTGCTTAACGATATCGTCAAAAGTCAGATTATTGTAATATTACACCAAAAAATGCTTGATCAAGGGGTGTAGATCGTAATGTAGAGGGTATCGTTATATACCCTATATCGTATTAAGGAGATTTTACTGTACTGGGAATTTAGCTCTATATACTAGACTTTCTAAGAAAATCTTAAAAGCAGGTATTCGCCGTGGGGGATATTGTGTGGAATGGATGTGTCATGTAGTCCCTCACGACATTGCTCTTTCCGATATAGGTATCAAGATGTCTAAAAGAATTGAATGAGCGACTTGATTGTAAATCTATGGAAATCAGGTGTAATATATACATAAGATAGGTGGCGATGAGGGTAGTGCTGACGCTGTCTTGGAGCCTTTCAGGCTGCAGTCTTGTATCTTGGCACAGTACCGGTAGTCGGTTACAGATACCCTGAGAGTCGTATTAATGTGCGATTTTCTAACATTGTCCCTGGGCCTGTGCCATAGATATGCCAACCATCCTCTGTATCCTGCCTTGTCCTGCACATCCCTAATAACCGAACCTAGACAGCTGGAGAGATTGGGAGGATGCCGCTCGACCTCTGCATTCGGAATGAGGACCGGACTGGGTTTGCCGCCTGAATGTTGCGAAAAGTGGTTTTATGGGGCTGGACCCCGTGGGCGAGGGGAAGAGGGCGGGATTCGAGGAGAGGAGTGGGGTCGGTTTGTGGGATGGGATGGCGGGAGGGGGATATAGGGGGGTTTGGGGGGTTGGAGTGGCTGGGAGAGGTGGCGTCAGGGATTCAGTATGGGGAATTTGAATGCGAGAGGGTGGATCTGAGAGTTGGAGAATGGAAAATAGAACGCCGGTTTTCAGGGGTCAGAAAATGGTAGAGAGGGTTGGCGATCTAGGGGACAGAATACTGAAAACTGAAAACTGAAAACGGGAAGCAGGAAGCAGGAAACAGAATACAGGATTCAAGATTCAGAAAACTGAAAACAAAATGCAGAAAACAGAAAACAGAAAACAGGAAACAGGAAACAGGAAACAGGAAACAGGAAACAGGAAACAGGAAACAGAAAGCAGAAAACAGGATACAGAAAACAGGATACAGAAAATAGGATACAGAAAACAGAATCCCAAAAAAAGAACCCAGAAAACAGGAAACCCAAAACAGAACTCAGGAATCGTCCCCAAACATCAGGTTCTATGAACCAAGAACTCAGAACCCAATCAGTATACACCCGCACACATCACATCACATATGAGCAGAAACCACTCACGCAAGAAGATCTCAGACACACACAGCAATCCCATTGAACCCTATAATACACCAATACGCAAACTGCCCGGCCCCCCAGCCCGTAAACCCGTCACGCAAAAGTGGGGCTGCAGAGCCTCAAAAAAAAAAAAACCAGAACAGAACGACCCGACTTTTCCACGCGCTCAAAAAACCCATCGAAACCGAGGCGCGCGCGGTCCCTGAACGAATAAAGAAGAGGCAAGGTAAGGTAAGATGGTAGGGAGGTAGTTGTAATCACGATGGAGGTGAACGGGGTGAGGGAGGGAGAAGCAAACTCGGCGTCGCCGCCGCAGGGAGATGCTGGGGTGCGAGACCACCGTGCTGAGAGAAGAGTCGCAGGGGGCGGTTATGAGGAGAATTTGCGCATGACCTTTGCGATGACTACGGGCGGGTGTCAGTAGGTGGGGAGGGAAGGGAGGAAATGGGAAAAGGGACTCACCGTGCAGCGCGACGACGCTGAAGATGAAGACGACGGACAGCGTCATCACGACGACAGGGTCGACCTTTAGCCCGGGGGACTCGTCCGTGTAGAGCCCTAGAAACACGTAGACGTTAGCAAATGAACCAGTTAACCAGATACAGCAGCATCTTCGCTGTTCCTGCGGATTCTGTTCGTCCTCGAAGCTCGTGTCCTTCCCGTTGCCCCTTTCATCGCCGTGGCTGATTCAGCCTCGAATCTTATATCCACCGTGACGAGGGGGGACCTACTCAGCATGGTCGAGCTGCTACCACCGGCTCCCGCAGCCCTCGTGCTGCTCGGCCGCGCACTCGCCACCTTGTCTGCCCGATCGGCCGCTGCTCTCCTCCTGATCGCTGTCGCGGGGCCCCCTGGGGGTTTAGGAGACGAAGGGCGGGCGGTCGTGGAGCCTGAGGAGGCTGGTGGATTGACGGGGGAGGTTGGGCGCGGGGAAGACTGGAGAGAAGATGCGTGTTAGTATAAGCATATTGTTGGAGACTGAGTGTTGAAAAGGTGCTGGTCCTGGTTCTAGTGACGTGACGGGTTGAGGGTTGGAGATGCGCTATATGTGGGAACGAGATGTTGTGATGAGAGATGGTGACGTAGAAGCATAGAATCTATGGGAGATATGTTTGTGCGCAATGCAGTCGTGTATATCAAAGTCTTCAGCTGCTGGAGTGCTCTTGGATCGTCCGTGGAGAAAATTGCGTGACGGCTTGAGAAAAGGGAAATAGCTCACCATGATAGAAGATTAGTATCGCTAGACGGATGTGGTGAAATGGAAAAGGGAATTGAGTGGTATAGAGTGGTATAGAGTGGACTGGGTGGGAATTAGTGCTGTGGAAAGATGGATGCGGATTTAGAGGCCACGCTTCTGGAAGTCTGGAAAGTTGGGGCTCTGCGTAGGCGAGACCAACCCTGCCTGGTTCTTTCCCAAAAGGGTCACCAAGGGTATCGACCAGCACGCATGTATAACGCACATTTAAGAACCAGCTTGCTTCATTATATTCTACGAACATCTGTAGACTGCAGATTAAATAGCGGCTAGGCAGCCATCATTCTCGCACATTTATCCATAAATCGCAAATGTGTCCGTAAAAAACGACTTTTTCCCATTAACACCCAAATCACATCCCCACCGTCTGTAAAGACGTCCGATGAATGTACAGAGCCCCAAATAACCGAGATTATGGAACGAGCTCCCTCCTGTCTTTGACCTTCCCGAAAACCGCGAACCCCCAGGAAAGCAGCAAAGACGCGCAAAAGCACACCACACGCAAAAACACCCCCCTGAACGACCGGCCGGATTTGCGAAAACAAGACAGAGCTGATCCCCAAACAGTAATGGAAAAGACAGCCAAACCTACATCTCAAAGCACTCCTTGCAAAAGCCCTTTCTGAACTCGACATACAGAACCCCGTTTACAAAAAAAAGCCCCCAGTGCCCGCCAACATAAAAACACGATTCCAATCTGCAGAGAGCAGCACGCGCACACCCGTTTGAACCCGGAGGAATGATGCAAAGCATGTTTGAACACGCTGGAAAAATAAGTAACCCAGCGGGATGATCACGACCCGCTTTATCCCTGCCCCACCCATTTGGAAGACCGATACAGTTATGCCCGGGACACCTGAAATGCAGAAACTCCGGATGTGCGTCGAACTCCCCGAAAATCACATAAGTTTTCTATCCCCAAACAGAGGCTTGAACGCCGAGGGTATTCTTCGATGGTCCCCAAACGCCGCTGTTGCTGCCCCATCCAAGACCGACGCCCTTGTCCGCCACGCTCGAAGACGGATTGGAAGAAGCAGAGGTAGAGCGTTCATTGTTATTATTGCTGCCGTTGTGTTGTTCGCTAGCGCTGTAGGCATAGCTGAGAGGTGAGGGGAGTGGAGTTGTGGATCGCTTGCTCAGCGTTGGGCCAGCGGGCTGGCCTTGATTCTGAGCGGGGCGAGTGCCAATGGGTGCTACGCCGGCTCCCGTGGTGGCCTTAGCACCTTGACGAGGAGGAGACCCGCCAGGGGACGAGGTCGAGGTGCGGCTCGATTGCTGTGTATTCTCAAACAAGCTGAACGAGGTTGTGGGATTGGATGATGGCGAGGAGGTGCTGTTGGCACGAGATCGCTGGGCGCCCGAGGTAGTGTCCTTGCTGGGCATCTGGTCTCTAGGAGGCATCTGGACAGCACCCTCGGCGGAGGCGTTTTGTGCTTGCATGCCAAAAGGATCAAAGGCCAAAGGGGAATTGCCGCGACCAGCAGCAGTGGTGGCAACCCTGGCGTCCTGGCTCGATGTACGATTGCTGTCATTTCCATACAATGCGGAGTCATTGCCGTACAAGGCACGGTGTTGACGGGCAATGAGCTCACGGCGTTCCTCTTCACTCATCGCGTTGGGACTCATAGATCGATCGGATTTCGCACCAGAAATGTCTGCAATTACACCTAAACCGTTAACCAACAGCCCTTCTACTATTATTGCCCAGTTTCAGAGTCCTTACTCCTGTGATACTGCTGCTCCTGATGATAGTTGCGTAGCTCCCGCTCACGTTGAGCTGCCATCCGACGCTTAGCCTGAGCCATCTGATCGGCATCGTTAGGGCGAGGCGCAAAGCGCTGGCTAGCATAGTATCCTTGAAGATTTGAAGCAGAGTGCGATCGCAGTCCATCGTATTCGCTCACGGAGTGGTGACGCTGAGGTCCGCCCATGCGAGGATCTAAGCTGGGTCAGAAATTGCTGGAGAATCGTTCACTTTTTTTGGGAGTAATCTTACCATACTCGGAGTACGGACGACCCGCAATGACGGGCATAGAGTCCCGACGGCCAGTTCCAGGCACCCCGAATGATTTCCCACTCTTCGCAAGGTTATCAGCAGCACGATCGACCTCTGGAGAAGATATGTCAGTTTATGTATGGCGTACACAGCTATGGGTTTTGCGGCTTGGAAATCCTGCCAATGCGCGGAGATGGTTGCATATAAAGCGACCTGATAATATCCGGGATCGAGAAAGCAGCAAAAATTGGCGACATACCTTCAAACTGAGCGCTGAATGCGGTAATTTCGTCTCGGTTTACAGTCGAGCTTGTGCCTGCTCATTGTTACTGACAGTCCCAATTATTGTTCGGCTTCCCGAGCTGACTGAACGAATGTACCTGATCGCGATGGAGGCGGTGGTTGTTCCCAAGACGGCTGCCGCCCGGGGGCTGGCCACGAGGCATTGTCGTAGTAGGACATTTCCACACAAGGAGAGCTTGTTGTGAGAGAGGCGTTGCAGCGGTGGTGCGGAGCGGGAGGTTGGTGATTACTGCTCGCAACGAAGGTATCGGAAGGATTCGAAGGAGAAAACGAGGAATCTTCAAAGGAAGATTATTGGTCAGCAATGGTTAGGGGGGTGAGGGGTGCGAGGCTGCAGTGGCAAGCGTTTATGTACAGGTGGAGTTGGAGGGTAAAATGAGGGTTGGACTCGGGACGACCAGAAAAGATTTTGGCGCGCCCCAGGGCGGAGATTGGCATTGAGATAAGGTAATACTACCGCTTACCGAAAAGGGATTTGGATAATAATTCTGGGGAAAGAATGGCCAGTCTTCAATCTGCGTGGGCGCGCAGAAGGAGAGAGGGAGGGTAAGTCGAGTCCCGAGGGAAGAAAGAAAGAGTGATCGGGCGGAGGAGGCAGATGGATGAGATGAGGGTCGAGGAGCCTCGAAAGGAGATATATTGCGCTAAGGCCAAAGAACAGACGCACTAATTTCCGCTTCACGGGCCATCACCGTCTGCACGCAACGATTCTTTGTGCCGTAGTTCCCAACACCGTGTATATCTAGCCAAATGCTGTCTGTGGATTATTCTACTTGCAACTCTGCGCGGGACCCCCCACCTTGACATTTATCCAGCACCGCTTCAGCATCGCCATGGCTGCGAAGTCTCTGCAGATGAAATGACGTTGCCGCCGACCAGGCTCCCATTAACTCCAGTTCTGCGGGTTGCGGTTTTAGCGAATAGACCATCTACCCGAGAAAGCCAGACTTCGGGAAGGTCGCTTTCAACGGCTGCTGTAAGTGCTTGTTGAAGCACTCTCCTTTTCCTTTTTCCCCAACCCGACCGCAAACTCGCTTGTCCGAGCGGTCGACATGAAGAGCAGCAGCAGCAGCAGCAGCAGCAGCAGCAGGCATCACCAGTTCTCTGCTCTTTGTTACAATCTTACAGCAGAGAGCGCGTGTGCTGTGTGCTGACAGACAAAAGGCACGCTTGAGGCATGCCGCTGCACGAAAAAGTCTGCATATGCCAATCATGCATACCCCACCTCGAGCTGCCTACCTTCGACCACCACGCCTTGAGCGGTATCACCAAAACCAAGCAGGGATTGATGCTTTTGCTTCCTAGGCTGTCCGCTTTAGGCCAGAAGTGATAGTCTCGAGGAAGGGCTCCGTGATCATTTTTACCACCCATCTTCCCATCTTCCTGCCTTTGCGACCTTGCTTTCGTGCAGAAGAGCTGGAGCTGCCACTTCCCCACACCCACCCATACCCACCCATACCACCTCGGCAAGCTATGACAAGCACATGTCAGTGGAGAAAGACGATGAGCAAGCGGGAATATATTGCGCAGTGGCTTGTTTGCCACAAGTTGGTTGGTGATGGCGCAAAGTGATGGACATGACCAAAAGACGAGAATAAACCATCTGCATGAAGAGAGTTTAGTTAGAGTCGTTTGGTGGCTTATCAAGTCCCACGCTGGTTTCTTGACGAGGTAAGGACGAGAACCCACCGAAAGCCCACAAGGAGCCCATGAACAGATTGGCCAGGCAGTCGGCGGCGAGAGGGTCTGGAAATGTCAGGCATGTCCTGGGGGGTTTGTGAAGCCACAATCTGACGAGAGCGGCGGGTGTAGCGCTACAGCGCTAGAGGGGCTGGATGCGACGCACGCTGACTGGTGCGGTGGATGGTTTGCATGGCGCAGCTTGGGGTCCGATGATGCACCTGGACCTGCTGGGGGCACATCCTGCCCAAGCCTGCCCAAAGTCCGCCATCCACGCCGTCGTACTCGGCAAAGTGTATTTTCGTTTGTTACATAACCGGTGTGAGCTTGCTCCGGTGCTGGGGAAGAAGGCAGGCCCGCGGTGTTGAAAAGGGGACGATGGCCACGAGCAAGAGGCCCTGCGTAGGGCGTCAATAAGGAGATGCGACAGATGCGACCAAGCCGTTGGAACACCGTTGTACCCGCTCTGCATTGTTGGTGCTCTTTAATATCGGTAGCAGTTGCGCAAAGCCTGCCTACAAGCCTGCCTACACGCCTCCCTAGCTTCCTATTTTCCTTTGAAGCTTTCGTCCCCTGCCAGCCTCCCACTTGGCTTCCACTCACCGTCGTCTTGGGACGTGTTTGGCTCAATACGTTCCTGCTCCCAAAGCTGTACGAAAAAAAAAAGGTGCGGCAGTCATTTCGAGCACGAGGCCTTTCATATACCGCACATAACAGTTATCAGATCACTGACTAGGTGACGCGGAATATATAAGAGGCTCTGAGGAAGAATCTCTTGAGCTCGATCGTGACCCATGAACTGGCCCGTGAACTGTCACGTGCACGTCGCCGAGCTCAACCCCTGCCAACAACAGTTTATCCCATGCTCTTAATTAAATGTTGTACTCTGTACCTGCGTCTAGTTTCATTCCCTCTCTGTAGCACAAGCAAAGTCGATGCGTATATTTTTTAACTGACACTCCAAGTCAGATCAAGTCACCAGTCCTTGTCATCAATCACTTGATCCTTGTCTTAAGGAGAAGGCTCTTTCCTTCCACCCGTATAAAATGGCCGTCACGCTGTGCCGCACTGGCAGAGATGGAATTTGCTAAGGGTGCATGCCATTCCATACATTCCCACCCACCGCTTTGGGTTGTTCACGCAAGGTTTAGGAATCTTGAAACCAACTAGAGTTAATAAGGCCGACGGACTGCCACAGGCCTAACATACTAACGCGAGACATGCCTCACTAATGATCACTTTCCACAAATAGCATGTGCTCCTTTTAGTATCAAACCGCTACTTCTATAAGTATCAAACCGCTGCTTCTAGTATCAAACCGCTGCTTGTAGTATCAAACCGCCGCTTCTTTAACCCCACAGCATCTGGCACCGTTCGCTCCATCACCAATACACTTACTGCCTTGTTTTCAAGGCACTACTACCTATTACGTTCAAGGCATTTCAACTTGCCACTTCCAACACATCTCGCTCTATCACTTTAAGGCATCTCATTCTACTACCCTACGGCATCTCGTCGTCCTCGTACCCTACGACATCTCGCCCCACCACTCCAACCACCTCATCCTCCCACCAACCCTCCCTCCCCCCAGCGCCACAATGCCAACCCTCCTCTCCCTCCCCCCCGAACTCCTCCTCAGCATCGCCGACCACCTCGCCCCCGACGCCGTCCTCTCCCTCCACCTAACGCACCCAACCTTCAGCCGCACGCTGCCCCCGCTGCCACGCCTCCGCGCCGCCGACCTCCCCCGCTGCGCCCGCCTCGCCATCCGCGCGCACCTCGCCCCGACGCCCTCCCCGCACGACCCCGACCCCGACCCCGCACCCTCCCCGCACCGCCGCTGCGCCCTGTGCAAGGCGCTGTACCCGGCGCCGCTCTTCGGCTCCGCGAGCAGCCCGGCGTGTCTGCCGCCGCGGGACGCCGGGGGCAGGGCGCGGGCGGCCGAGGTGGTGCGGCTGCCGGACGGGGTCTGCGCGTGGCACGTGGGGCGGCTGACGAGGGTGGTGCGGACGGGCGGCGGGGCGGGGGAGGAGGCGCGGAGGAACGAGTGGGTTGGTCGCGTCAGCAGAATGTGCATGCACTGCGGGGTTGTGGAGGGGTGGGCGCGGTGCGGCTGCGGCTGTCGGAGCTGTGGGTGGAGGGAGGCGAGGACGTACACGAGGTATTTGGATAATGCGAGGGAGTGCTGCACGTTTGCGTTTTGGCGGAAGGGCGGCGCCGGGGAGGGAGAAGAGGACGGGGAGCTGTTTGTGCGGGAGACGTGTCGAGGGGATGGTGAGTGCGTCCGGGGGGAGGGGAGGGGATGGGATGGGGGATCCAGAGGCATTCCAGCGTGTTTCACGAGGGAGAGAGGGCTGATTGCAGCAGACCACACTGCGCCCACCACGATCATCAACCTGCCCGTCCGCTTCGAGGATGAGGGATCACAGCGTAAAGCCGAGTAGATTCATCGATTCATGCGTGGAGGGATTAGCAAACCATAATCATAACCTCATACCCGCTCTCCACTTCTCATCTCTCCTTTATCCTTCTCCTCCCCCCTCCCCCACCCCCTCTTCTCAACATCCCCTTCCCTTTCTCTCCTATCCCCCTCCTCCAACCACCGCGCATACCCCCTAACCCGCCACGCACACCACCACTGCACGGCCGTCATAGCCAGCGCCAGCAGCGCCACGACCGCCTGCGCGGCCCACAAGCCCGCGCGGCAGCGGTCGGCGGTCCAGAAGCCGAACAGGGCGCGCGCGTCGCGGGGCGAGAGCTGCGAGCGCTGGTACTCCACTTCCGCGCACAGCGTCCCTGGGATGCTGGCGATGGCCGGGATCAGCAGCACGCGTGGGATCGTGCTGAGGATTGCGTCGATGAGGAGGTGGTGCGTGAAGATTGTGACTAAGGTGGGGGAGCGCTGTAAAAGGTGTGTTAGCTGGGTTGAGGTCCGGTTAGGGATATGGGAATGGGAATGGGAATGGGCAAGTGTCGGAGCTGATGCCGTGCCGAACGAGAGTATGCGGTGATGGTGGCAAGTTATATTTGAAGTGGAGGGAAGATGAAGCATGCGAGCGTACCTTCACGGCGCCAGCCAGCCCCAGCGCGCTCAGCACGGCAGCATAGACAGAATAGAGCGCGAAGTTGGACGCGAGATTCAGCGGGTCTGCGGGAAGGTGATGCAGCAGTATGGCTGAGAGAGAATGTGCGAACAGGGCGAGCGTGCTAAGGACGAGCGTGAGGCGGCTGGTACACACGTCATATCAGTATCGAACCTCTGTAGCAACGGAGCCGGAATAATGTAATGGTAATGGTAATGGTAATGGTAATAGAAGGGATAATGATAGTAGAGCAGCATGCTGCAGCTCAACCCAGCAGCTCAACCCGCAGAAAAGACGTTCGATCAGATAACCTTAGCCGTTTAGGTGTGGCTGCGGAAAGCACACGAGAAAATGAGAAAGAAACAAACATACCGCCCGTCCGCCTCCCCGCTCCCAGCATCCGCATGCTTCATTCTGTTTTCCAGCACTTCTACCCTCAAGGTATTCGCAGCACAACAGTAAAGCACGTAGTTATAGTCTAACACCAACAGCAACACCAGCAGCACCGGCGGGGCTTTGTATCAGATGCTGGCGCCCAGCGGGTTTATAAATCAACAACACGCACAAGCCTTTACCGCTGCCAGGTTTTGCAGCAGGCGCTGAGCCATGCGGCCTATCAGAAGCTCGCAGACGCGGTTAAGCTTTGTACCAAGATTTGGCGCTTCCGCTGGCTCCCGATGCGTGGGAAGGGTTGGAGAGCCGGATGAGGCGGGTCTTGGAGGACTGCCTCGATTGGCCTGCTTGGGCGATCTGATTGCTCGGTTCATGCATGAGAGAGGGTAAGTTGGTGGTAGAGTTCTGCATGGTTGGACTGGGTTTGCATCGGGGGTTCTGTAGGTGCATTGGGGATCATGGAGGGGGATTGTGGGTAACTGGGTTGACTGGGTTGATTCTGCGACGAGGGGAGGGAGAGCTGGGTGGGATCGGAGAAGGGACGGAGTTTGCGGATGTGGCGGCGGCCCGTGTGAACCGTCAGACCAGAAAGCGAACAAAAGCAATGGGCAGCAGAGGCAGATGCCGAAAGTAGTATTCCGGGTGATGATCCCGTCCAAAGGCCTTCGGTGTCCATCACTCTCACCAATTCGCCAGATTAGAAGGCGACACAGCGTGCTGGAAATCCCGTTTCGCGGCTCGAGCAATATCGGAAAGTGTGTAGCCGTATATAGTCCCCTCTATCGCGTTTGCATTGCATCGACTAAGCAGAAGCCCGACTCCCCATCTCCCAGCAAACCTTATATCATCCGCGCCCGCTGTCCCAGCTCAAGAACGCCCGCCTGCTGTGATGCGCTCTATCCGGGGGCCAGCCAATGCGGCTTCTAAACAAAGTTGTAAACAGGGATGCCGTACTAATTACCGTCAGCATCTACCCAAAACTTACCCGGCCACCTGGATTTCGAGCGCTTGCGCTGGCACCGCCCGGCCGGTTTGATGGATGTGACGGAGAGACGCATGACTTACGTTCAAAGGATTGTTAAACCTAAACCCGCAATCCAGCGCGCTGATATCCTTAAGCTCCTGCTCGCTGAGGTCGAAGCTGCACACGTCGAGATTCTGGCGCAGCCGCTTCAGCGAGGAGCTCTTCGGGATGACGGCAACGCCGCGCTGCGTGCTCCACCTCAGCAGCACCTGCGCGGGCGTCCTGCCGTGCTTCTCGGCAACCGCAACCACGACCGGGTGGCTGAACAGCGCCTGGAAGTCCTCGGCGAACTTCATGCCCAAGCCCAGGAAGCTCTGCGGACCGAACGACGAGTACCCCGTCACCGCGATGCCCTCCCGCCGGCACAGCTCCAGCAGCGGCGCCTGCGTCAAGTACGGGTGGTGCTCGATTTGCAGCACCTGCGGCACGATCCGCGCGTACGCCAGCAGGTCCAGCACCAACGCCCCGTTGTAGTTGCTGATGCCGATGCTCTTCGCCAGCCCGGCCCCGACCAGCGCCTCCATCGCGCCCCACGTACTCTGCAGCGTCGCCTTTCCACGCACGACCTCCCTCGCGCCGTTCATGTACCACCCGGGTGGGTACCGCACGCTGGGGTCGACGTATTGCAGCGAGACCGGGAAGTGGATGTAGTACAGATCGAAGTAGTCGATGCCCCAGTCGCCGAGCTGCTTGCGCACGATCGGTTCGACCCGCTCCGCGTCGTGGAAGGAATTCCACAGCTTGCTGATTATGAAGAGCTCAGAGCGTGTGACAAGGCCTTCTTTGATGGCCCGCGCAACGCCTTGGCCCGCCTCGGTCTCGTTGCCATAGTCTGTGGAAGCGTGAGCGTGTGGTTAGAGGACTGGTGGATATTTAAGGCAGCCATGAGAGCAGAAAGAGAAGGGTGCCGAGAAACGGACTTGCGGAGCGGGGAATGTTATGAAGAACCAAGGCAGCCGTGAGAATAGAGAGGGAGAGGAATTGGGGGTCCTGGGAAAAATGAGGCTGTCGAGCGAGGAGCTGACCGATTGAGGTACGTACCGCATGCCCCGTCGAACAATCTGTACCCCTCCTTAATGGCATTGTATACAACATCAGCGCAGGTGTTCTTGTCCACCTTCCAGAGCCCCAGCCCCACTTGCGGCATCTCAGCACCATTGTTGAGCTTGACCATTGGGACCCGTATGTTCGCCATGGTGGCTTTCTTGGAAGAATATGACTGAAGAAGCTGTTCTTGTACGCAAAGATGGAAGGGCAGTACTTGGAAAGTGAGTCCGATGTGAGTGTCAATGACCTAGTGAAATGATATAGAGGGTGACACTGATATTGCAGGTAGTGTTCTAATAATGTCGCGAAATGAAGAATAGCACATCAAGCACAAAACAAGATTGGCATCTCGTCCGACGCGATCATTCTATATAAACCGTACAGCCAAAACTCGCTGTGGTGAGATCCACTCTGATAGTGCTGTGCAGGAACGTTTCCAGCCAGCCGGCGGTCCCTTTTACCACCCAATTTAGATTAGGCAGGGCAGAATGAGAAGATAGCTCGTAAACTACCGCGACGCCGTGACCAGATCTCTACGTTTGACATCTGTCGGTGAGACAACATTGAGGGTATTTGACATGACAACCTTTCTGGTCAGGACGATCAAGCTCCGCGCCACGTTTGTACATGCTACTGCCCGTCTGGGTGATGAGATACTCCAACGAAGTGGCCCAGGCAATTGTGACGCTGAACGAAGGCTTTGTGCGCCGATTTGAGGCCGGATCGATAGTTGTTGCACAGGCGAATTCCCCTACCGTTCTGTGCCGGCTAAATAGCTGGATGAGGCCAGATAATTTCAATTGCGGAAACGGCCGGAGATCGCCCACTTGGTAAGATTATCGGTCTGGTTTTAGCTGACGAAACAGTCCTCGTGCTTTGGGAACGTGACCACAATCCAGACTCGTGGAATAGAAACCACGTCTACACTCATTTTAACTACACTTGGCAATACTATCTAGATTTATTTCTACCAATCACCATTCTGGCAATGCTGTGACTTCTCACGTGACTTGGCGCTTACGACTTCAATGCGACGTCTCTCTCCTTCTCCAATATATCCAGAATTCGTGGTCTGTCGCAATCTGCTCGTGTTCGCACCAACACCTACCGGTGGAGGAGCATTATATGCTGGGACCTCCCTCCATGGCTGCCCTTTGGCTACCTTGAGAACCGTGCCACCAACATCCCAGACCTCGCCAGCGCAATCATGCTCTCAGCAATATTTTTCGGGCCCAAAGCAATCTGCTCTATCACCGAATAATTCTTCTTCATCTCAGGGCGGTCTGTCCACAGCCGGGTAAAGGCTATCCTGTATCATCAATCAACAGATGCATCCGCGACTACTCAAGTTAAATCATACGCTGGAGCACTGCACACCACCTTGATGCCGGGGTACTCATCGAGAAACGCAAGGCTTCGCACGAATCCCGAAATTGCATGTTTGGTAGCTACACAGAGAGGCCCGGTGAAATTAGCCGTTTGCCTGGCGATCGATCCCACGACGAGAATAACGCCCTTCCTATTTTTCCCCAAGAGCGCTCGAATACTCGTTCGAGCAAACTTGATTGCATGAGCTACGTTGATGTCAACCGACTTATAGCCATCGGTTTCAGGATCTTCCCAGAAGTTGGATCACTCCTTGGAGAAAGCTAGAGTGTTCGCTCTGATAAACTCAATCACCCAAAGGCTCGAAGACACCTGCGTCTGCGACATATCTAGAAACAGGTTTCAGAACATTTTTAGAATGCCATAAGGCTAACAAATACTCACAAGTCAAGAACATTTCCAAAACTCTTCTCTGCCGCATTTATCAAATCCTGCAATTGGTCCTATTTTGCTACGTCTGTTTGCTGATATAGGACTTTTGATGTCGACTCTTTCGTTGTTGCAATCCAATCCTCATCTTCAGGCGTCAATCGCACATTTCCAATAATGACTTGGCAATTTCTTTCATGGCAAAGCTTTGCAAAGTTGAGGTTGATACCTGTATCTTTAGTCATCAGTCAACCCCCCACCTTTACTGTAGCTAACCTGAGCCTGCTCCCGTAATTGCAACTATCTTCCCGCCCAATGGAAAGTTACCTACTTTGCATGTTGACCTGATTTGAGCTTTATGTCTATGGGGCTAACAACAGTAAGCCGAATGAAAGGTGATAAACACTTATCAATTACTACTGCCTGAATACCTGGTAAGAAGCTTCTATTTCACGCCATCTGATGCCTTTCCCGAAATGCGGGGAAATTCCACTCTTCGGGAAGAGCTTGACTTGCCCACCTGGACTCCGAGCTAGAATTGACACACCCAGGTGCAAACTCCGGATCTTGAGTGCCTGTTGTATTACTGTATCGAAGCCTCCGCTAATCAACCAACTCAAAGATCAAATACAAGATCTCCATGTCTAAATCCGGGATGGTGGACAATACCACGCTTGCTGTCGACGTTGCCGTCCTGGTAATTGTGATAACCTTTAAGGCTCTAAGATCTGGCATGAGACCCCAGGGATACCCACCGGGCAAGCATGAAAACCTGTTCCTGCCAAGATTTACTGAGAAGCGATAGACCCCAATTATGCCCGTGCTAGGCAATCCACATCAGATGCCGCCCGATAACTTTCATTTTGCACTACAAAAACTAGGACAAGAATGTACGCTAAACCCATTTTCAGCTTCAGCAAAAATGTTAAATAAACATTTTCAGATGGGCCTGTCATGTCATTAAAGCTTGGCTCTCAGGATATGATATTTTGCAGTCTAGCCAAGCCGTCAAGGATCTTTTCGACAAACGGAGCAGCATATACTCCATGCGGCCGGAAATTTCCTTAGGCAATTCGGCCACAATCTTAATATTTCAATAAGAGAGTAAGTGGTCTTTCTAGAATTGCGTGCTCTTACTTACATCTATATTCAGCAACGGTGAAACTTGGAGACGTCAAAGAACGATGTACCATTCTATTAGATCTCTTAAATAAACCATACGATTCTTACCACCACGTCAAACGGTATACCACTAGCACAGGATCTACCATTGCATATGGCTAGAGAACAACTCAGGTAGACCTACCACCTGCGGAAACAATGTTTCAAGTGAGCTTGGTCATAGTGATTCTTATCCATTAGCTGCACTTAGAATGCAACTAGCTACCCCTAAAGTAGCTACGCTAATCTTTATATCTTCCAAGTGGTTCAAAGCATACGTTCGCCTTAGCATACGTCACGGAGTACTTTCCAGTCATTCAACCAATATTCAGAGTGATGCCGACAGGATTTAGTCACTTCAAAAAAGAACTCAAGATTGATAGAGGTAGAGAACGACATGTGGATAGATCTGTTTGATACTGTGAAGACCAAGATCGCCCAGACGAAGCCAAGTCGGACTTGCTAACAAGCAAGCCAAGCTGGCTTGTCGGACGTGCGCGAGCTGTGCAAAGCTCAAAATGAGGACGGTGCACACCAACACAGACCCCATTCATGACCTCGCACGCGAGCTCGTACTAGAAATCGGCTTTCGCACGGCCCTACAAGCCAGCTCAGCCTGTCGTTAGTAAATCCGAGCTAAACCCTCGTGACCTACTTAATACGAGGCCTGGGAGTGATGCTTCCTATTGCAGTCATACTACCTCCAACACTCTTTTTGGTTTCATCAAAGTAAGATCGTATGTCCCTTGCGTGTGAGTCTTGTAATGACCCATGTACAACTAGGCAACGATCTTGTGTCCCGAAGTTCAGGCTCAGGCGCAGAAAGAACTGGAGGAAGTGGTTGGATCCGATTGAATGCCATATGCTCGTCTTAGCGACATGTATGTATCTGAACGCAGTCACAAGGTACGCCGTATCTAGCTCACCGCAAGAACATTACTGAAAATACAAACATTTGCAGCAATGCTCCACGACCCGCCGAAATGATTCCGACGTCCCCGGACACCGCACCCTAAGCTTTCCCCTCTGTTACAAGCAAAGACGCTCTCGGAGCACAGCTCCCGGCCTCGGCCAAGGCATGCTGAGCTCCGAAGCTTAGCTAGTATGAAAGCGCTCCTGTCGACCTGAATCGGTTGTCTTGGTACCCCGACTCAGCTACCCGCCCATTGACTCAGTCACCTACCCATCGACTCAGTCACCTACCCCTTTTTTCCATCGCCACCCCCCTCCCCCCTTTCCTTTCCTATTTCCTACACCTTTCTCATGTATATATAGAGGCCCTAGAGCCACATTCAATAGACAGAGTCCTCGTTCTTTGATATTCCGATCGACAGCTCCCAAGTCGTCCTGCAAGAAACAAAATCACGAAATCTAGCCCGATTTCCCAGCCCATATATCCATAGGAACCTCCACCATCCACTAATCTCTGCTCCGCCAACCGATATCGTAGAGCGTCGCAGGACCGCAGCGTGTGGCTGCTCACGCTCATCACGAAGAACGCGGACCTCACGCACGACGAGTCCGGCAGGCACTGGAGGGAAACCCACGTCAAGCTCGTTGCGCCGTGGCTGGAGAAGCAGGGCGTGCGCACATATCGGCAGGTGGGTCTGCCCGGGCTTCTCTTTATTCTCATGCCTTCTCCTCTCCCTTTTTCCTTTTTTCCTTTTTGTTTTGGTTGTTTGGCTTTTGCGCTTCTGAAGACTTTCATGACTCCACATCTCCCCTCGGACAGCTGTGCTGCTTGGCGGGGATCCCGGCAGTGATAACTTCATCAAGTATGATGGCGTGGTGATGTTGGAGGTGGCGTTGCTGGAGGCGTGGGCGCAGGACCCCTATTATGTCGAGGTGATTGTGCCGGACGAGCAGAAGTTCTTTCAGGGTAAGAAGATTGTCATGGGGCTTGGTGAGCTGTTTGGGTGGGTGGAGGGGGGGAAGGCGGTTGTGTGATAGATAGAAGAGTCAGGGAAGTTGTGAGCTGGGTTGTAAAGAGTAGAAGTGGATAGTTTTAGTATATAGTTCTATCCTTGAAAACGAAGCTGTTGAGTATGCAGAAACTGTCTATAATAGCTTCCCAAAATCCCTCCTTAGTTCTATCAATTTTACCCCTCCTTTTTGTCATCCCGAGACAGCCGCCTCGTCATCATCGGCTCCAGCATATCCCCAACCCTTCCCCTCTCCACATCATCTAGCTCACTCGTACTCCCACTGCGTACCTGCAACTCCACCTCGGCTCCAGCCTTTCGCCTATCTTCGTCATTTTCAGGACTACCATCGCGACAGGCCCACGTATCCACATATCGGAGCACGTCTCTACTCCAGAGCTTATTCATGAGCTGCAGCCGGATTGGAACTAGCGCAATGATTATAATTGGGAAAGCCGGACCCGCTTTGGTCAAGGTGATGATGAAAATTCCCGTGGTGACAATGATCTGTGTTATTGTATAGATATGAATAGGCACGTAGCTGGAAATGCTCGTTGGTAGTTTCGGGAGCTCCGGCGGAGGCGTGAGGAGGTAGAAAGTGCGATATAATATCGGGCTGCGAATTTGTTAGCAGGGACGAATAGACCCAATTGGGTCTCGACTTACTTGACTGAAAGGCTTTGCTCGCCCATGAAAAGGAACAATCCTGCCAGCACGCTTGTGGGCGTCAGGCCTAGCACATGCATCAACGGTGGGCTAACAAAGGCCAAGATGCCGATTGCATGGAGGAAATGACTCCAGCGTTGCTCGTAGACGCGGTGGGAAACTCGAACTTCTGTCTTTTGTTCTCCATCAGATCCGACTCGGTTCACGTTCTCTTTCTCGTCATGCATCAAGCTCTCCGAGTGCAGTGGTGCTTGCGGAAGTAGTCCATTTGCGGGCGGAATTCCTAGGATGCCGCACAATGCGGTGGTTGTGCCCAGTAGGACAATGTCCCAGGCGAACCCACCTGGCTTCCGTGTGCCGTAGCGGTTAATCGTGCAAATAATACTACTAACTTCATGGTCGAAAAAGAAGAGAATAGTAATGATGAGGCCCGGTATGAGTGCAGCAAAGACCCAACTGACCGGCAGATGCCAGAACTGGACGAAAAAGACGGTTCTGTCGGGACTGGTTGGAGTAAAGGATTTGCTGACTTGAAGCGTCTCCTTATCTAAAGACGCCAGTTCGCCGACATGCGGAAGTCCAATGAAGATAATGATGCTGATTGCAGCAGCATATTCCGCAAGTCCCATTCGGATATACCGGTGAAAAAAAGGCTTCCAGCTTTCTGCAGAGGACAGGAAAATGGCAACGATGCAGGTGCCGATGGCACCGATGATAGAATAGAGAAACGCTGCAAATGATAGAGCATTCCGAGCTCTTTGGAGTTCTTGAACTGCTTTATGGAAGTAGATGATGCTGTTTAGGAGAGAAAATGTCTCGGTCGAAAACGTAGTGACGTATCGCATAGTCCAGTCATGCGCATTAAATATGGCAAGAAGGTAGTGCATCCATGCTGCGTGTATTAAAGACCATGCCATGAATGGGAGGAAAGGTATCTGTTATGGTTAGCAGAAACAAGACACGAGAATGGGGGAATACTTACATTGAAAGAGGTTTCACAGAGAGAAAATATATTCTCTGCTAGGATTGAAAAAGGGCCAGTGACTCCCAGGATAGTCAATGGTTGGACTGAGAATCTAGAGAAATATGATTTAGTATGTAGCTACATAAATTCTATCATATGCCAAAATCTTTGGCATAACACAAATGACGTCCAAGTGGGAGGAAATAAGGCTCAAATGGGCTTGGAAGCCTATTTGATTTAGTAAAGATGAAGACTTGACGCATAGAAATATAGAGTCAAAAAGAATACATACAAGGAGAAGATGATGCCGCAGAGTCCTGTGCTAAATATTACTTCAATAGTTCCCCAATTTTTCCCCGTGAGAACGTATAAATCGCTAGCAAAAGTAATTCCGGGTAGGAGATTCGTAAAAAACACATAGACGGCACTCGCGACGATCAATTGATTGAAGACTTTCCAATCGGATAAGTATCGTTTGGGTATATTCCTCCAGTCTTGGCGAAGGAGACGGAAGGGTCGTAAGGCTCCATCCACCTGAAACGCTGGGGTAATTTTGGCCACCCATCCTGGAGGCATTTGCGGAGGCCTTCGCTATAAGCCGTAAAGATTTCGAACTTTGGGCTGCTTGATAAGGCCCTGAGGCGTGATGCAAAATCCTGTGGTTCCAATCGGGTTCGGCTCTTGAATCTTGATGTGTTGTAAATTTCAGTGACCACCCCACCACGACACTGGTATTTAGGTTCTTCCAAGTCTTCTAGATTTTCCTCGAGTAAGCAAAGAACAACTAAGGGTTATGTTCACAACGACTACTTGAAGCAAGTGTTGATGACTCTTATCGAGACACTGCTGATAGCACAAGTAGAGAAGACTGGGAGATCTGTTGCCATCCTGGTCGATATGTGGCACGCACAGAGTAATAAATGGTAGCGCCTAGCAGATTCTTCTGCAGGTCCAATTGCTAGACGGAGGACGCGCGTTGCACGTTGTCAAATCAAGGGTTTTAGAAGGTGGTACCCATTTTTTTGAGCCATGACGTCGCTAGGCTCTTGGCTTCACTTGTCGGTTTCGCACCGAGATTATCTCAGAACTCTTCGTAAACATTCAAGGCGTGGCCCCTTTGACCGACGCTGCTAGATATACATTTAGTACGAGCTGTTGAAGTAATTCATGACGAAATATGCAAAATAGCTTTCACAGGTTCCTCAGGGAAGCCTTTACTTACTCAAGGCATAACTACCGGCAACGATTAGCCAACCCGGCCTCAATTAACATCAGAGCCCTTCAGTAATGAAGGGCCTAAGAGTCCTCCAAGAGGCCTAGTTATAGACATAAGCATTCGGATACAATCTTTAAAAGTACTTTAAAGCTAAGTATTTTAAACTTCTCTTAATCTCTAGAGCTACTGATGAGGGCACAACCAGGACATCAAAAATATGAATGTACGACTTAAAAGTGTAAGGAATACAGAAGTAAAAGAAATACTCATCCAGCCGCATCCACAACCTCCGCAAACCATTGTCTCAACGCCGTTGCCAAAACGCTGGGTAACTCTACTACATCCCTCACTACCAAATACCACCGGAACGGGAAACGGTCCATATACCGCCATCTAACCACTTTTCCTTCGGCCGTAATATCCACAGACTGCAGATCGAGTATACTCTGCTTATCTTTTCCCTCCTGTGCTCTTGATTTTCCGGCCGTATCGGTCCCTGCCTGCCCCTGTGTTTGGCTAGCTGTGGCATCTACAACGATGAAGACAACCATGATCCTTTGCTCTTGGGCTCGTCTAATTAGCCTCAATATTTCTCCATGGTTATCGCAGATGCCATCGGAGATAATAAGCTGTAACTGCCACAATTCCTCCATCCTCCCCACCCCACCCATTCTCGCATCCTGGAACAACCCCAAGCTCTTCTCCACTAGCTTCTTCACATCCGTTCGCTGCTGTTGAAATCCAAACCGGCTAAAAACCTCTACCCCAGCCTCGCTAGTGAACGGTTTATTGAACTCGTGCGCTACCTTCACCTCGTCTCCGAATCCCACGACGGCTACTTCCCCTACTTCAAGCATAGCCAGGGAGCGTGTAATTAGGGCAAGCGTTTTGAGTGCTAGGTTAGCGGCACCGGACTCGGCCATACTGCGACTATCATCAAGTGCGATCATGATCTGGTACGCCCGTTTGCTAGGCTGGGACCGGCGGAGCCAGATCTTGTCACGCTTGTAACCTGAGGCAATGTACGGTATTATTCGTTTAAGGTTAAGACGCTTACCGGTGCGGAAGTCGCCACGGAGTTTGGTGGCGAGGGTAGGAGCAAGAATTAGACGGAGATGCTCGGTTAACGTTTGCGCAAGTGAGTGGGTCGTGCTTTCATGATGAAGCCAAAGGGAGCGAGCAGTCTCAGGGGTGGGTAGGACGTTTGTCGTGTCGAGGTGGGTAAGAGAAAACTGATTTTCGACTTCATGGATAGAAGCAGTGTCTGAGTGATCGTCTGAGGATTCTTCGGCGTCCTGCATTTCTTCGTCCGGGAAGGATAAAGGCTTCTGCTCGCCGACGAATGCTTTTGGCCTTCCGTCACCTTCGCTATGACGGCTCTCTTGATTATCGGGTTCGACATCCTCCATATCGATGTCTTCATTATCATTAATGATCTGCTCTTCGTCCTTGTCTTCTGGCACAGCCGTGGCGTGTTCTTCTTTCTCAGTTGTCGGCAAAGCCATGCTTTCGTCTAACGCTTTTGCCTGCTCTTCCGAAGCCGCTCCAAGCGCTTGCGTATCTGCCTGAGTCTCCTTGTCCGGGAGATGTTCAAAGTCAGCATCAGCCATATCGACTTCTCTCTCAATCTGCTGAACTTGCTTATCGTCCTTATTAGTAGCATCGCGGATTTGGCGTTGCTGATTATACCACCGCTCAAGGGCATCGCCAATTTGCTTGAAAGGTTGGGCTTCTGACATTTCCTGGCTATTCTCATCCCTACCAACTGCATCTGGTTTAGAAGTCCGTCCAAATTTGCCTTCCTCAGCTGTAGACTGCTCATCCTTCTCAGATGCTTCTCCTTTGGCGCCATCGTCCTGGTTCGCTGCGCTTGCAGATGCCTCTTGGTCGTGTTGGATATTTTCCGGGGAATCAGTACCCACTCCAACTTCGGCGCTATTAGCTACATCCTCTTGATCTTCACTTAGCTTTAAATCATCGCCAAGACGCTGCTGATCGGGTAACGGAACTACCGAGTCGTCTGCATCTGCTTGCTCCTCCTTTTCATCTATATTTTGCTCTTCTTCATCCTCACCATATCCTGTGGTGCTACTAGGACTCTCTGCAGTTTCCGGGGCAGCATCCAGCTCCGCGGCCCCTTGTTCCGTATCCATCTCCTCATTGAGAGGTTCATCCTCCCCATCATCCATCATGTTCGCGTCGTCTGTCCCGGCGTCAGACTTGTTATCGTCCATGTTTAGCTCGTCCGGTAATTCTAGAGTTTCGCCATCTTTGGTATGAGGATCCATCTTCTCCATTTCCTCACCACCCACATTTTCAGACTCATCAGCGCCAGCATCCATTTCCATTTCATCCTCTGGCTCATCTTTCCCTTGCTCTGGCTTGCATTCTTCCTCCTGAGCAGCAACTTGCTCGTCCTTGTTTGAAGTGCCCTTCCCTTCATCATCCTTCCTATCTTTTTCTGTCTCCTCACCTCCATCATCCCACATCTTCTCATCTACAGTTGAGGGTCCTAAATCATCAACCTCCCCTGCCTCTGAATCTATATCATCATCTCCATCCTTCTGACTGCCGGACTCCTCATCTTCCCCGTCATCAGCTACATCACCCATCTCGCCTTCCATCTCCTCTCCACCCATGTCGACAGCGTCCTTCTCATCTTCAACGTCTTCCTTGTCTCCCTTTTCGTCTGGTTGCTGGGCTAATTCTGTCAAGTCCTCATCATCTTGGATGTCTTTGCTAATGTCTTCGGCGCCTTCGCCTTCACCAAGTCCAGTTCCGGCCTCAAGCTTTTCCGACTGACCACCTTTTTCGTCGGACCTCTCAGATGGAGTGCAGAATCCTTGCGTGCCGATTAACACAAAAGATTTGGCAAGGCGATATGAGAGCTTGCACGTTGAAGAGTGAAATACCAGAAACCTGTCGAGTATGGCTCGGAAGGACAAGTGATATTGCTGAATAATTGGATGCAAGGAAGCGAACATTGCAGCTATAGCTTGGATACCGCTGTTCTCCTCAACGAGATTCTCTAAATATTGCATCGAGTGAGAAATCATCTGGAACGCGGCCGCTACCTGAGGCACATGCATAGCGTTAATAGTTTCGGAAAGGCTTTGTTCTTCCCTTATTAGCCAAGCAGTATCCTCTGCAGACTTTGGCAAATTTGCAAGTGCTTTTTCGACATCTTGAATTGACCCGAGGATAAGATCAAGGGCCTCAAAGATCTTGTGGCTTAGGTCAGTAACACTTATTGTGCGATGGCTTTCCGTTTTGGTGACAGAGACTGGCTGGTCGTGTCTTATCCATGGTAGCACCTGCTTTAGCGTACACTCGATATTTGGGAATTCGGCTATCCATTTAGTAATTTCCGTTTCGACTAATAACAGTTTTTCGCGGGCTGTCCGGTCGATTTCAACATGATTGTTGGTCCAGATATTCTCTGGTAAATTTGGCAAAGATTGAGCATGACTGTACAACTCTTGTAAGTTGTCACCCCATTTTGTCAAACCATTGCTAACGATAGAGAAGTCTAATTCAGCCAATTGCGATTGTGCATTAACGATTTCTGCAGCAACCTTGAGTATTTCCGAGAGCCAAGAAAGATTGCTGTGGAGCTTTTTCGAATCGTCGCGTTGTTCGGCTGAGGTTCGAATCGCTCTGTACTTGGCTGGCTCCCAAAGAGCTGCAGCTTGGTATAATGGCTTTTCAAGCATTTCTAGACTCTCCAGAGTCTTTGCCAATGTTCCTCTCTGACGAATCATCGAATGGAGTAGGCTCTCCAAATACCCTACGCTTCGAGCCACTTCCGCTGTGGTGAGGTCGCCAGAGTGCTCTTTAGAAATTTCTCTGACCTGAGCCATGATGCTTAGCGTTTTATGCAAGTAAAACTCTGATTCAAGTCTTGCATCTTTGTGGAGTGTGGAGATTGCGGATAGCCCGGCTAGCACAGTTGATAGCGAGTCTTGCCTCTCGAGAATGTCGCCACCTAAATTTGACTTGAAGCCCATCTGACGAACATCTTTTAATGTATCAGCAAACAGCTTCCTCTTTCTCGATTTCAGATGCTTCACAGTCTCTTTACTCTCCCCGGTTAGACAAGATGGCGTTGCTTTCTGCAATTGTTCCATGGATGACTCGAGATCGGTGATGAAGCTTTCGATGTAAGCTGAGCTGTCGAAGCTGTCAGGGGTAACTCGAGACTTGTTTTGCATTATTGAGACTGTCGATGCGAGGTTTTTGAAACGGGAAGGTCGCGATGGCCACTCAGGGATCTGTGTCTCACAAACATCGAGTGCGGGCGCATCACTATCAGGTTTCGCCAGCACCGATTGCCCCTTCGTTGTCAGTGAGACTTGCTCTTCCGTAAATCCTTGCCTCACTATGCTAGCCACAGGCCGATTAAGCAATGCCCGGAATTTGCGCACAAGTTTAGATAGTTTCCGATGTGAAGTCTTTGCACTTTGCTTCAAAGCCTCGATATTGGCGTCTTTCCAGCTAGCAAGTCGAATAACGTTGTTCGCTTCTTTCTCCAGGGCTTGACGTCCTTTCGACAACGCCTCTTGAGTGGGTTTTTCAAATCTTGAGAAGTACGCAATGAAGTTCTCCAAAGCCATGTGAACTAGCTTCAAGGCCGGAACTTTTCTAGCTCGTAAAGCAATATGTTCGCAGAATTGCTGTAGTAATCTAATTCGTTGTTGAAATTGGCCAATGATAGTTGAGGAGAAGAAGCTCTCCAAGGTCTTGAGAAGATCTTTGGCATGCGACTTCAGAGCGCTTTCAGAAGATTCAAGAGATTCTGGCGCAACAATAATGTTTTCAAAGGCAACGAACCACCAGTTCTTCGCATCCCTAGCACATTTTTCCATTTCAATGTCGAACAACCGAGCCCATGTCGTCAACTCTAGTTGTCTCCAGCTCACAAGGAGTTTTGTGAGTTCTTCGTATAGACCGGAGGCTTTGAATTCTCTGCTCGCAACTCGCTCCCATTCGTGAATGAAGCCATATAACTTTTCAGCCTTTGTCAGGAATTTTGCAATAGGATCCATGTGTCTAAACGCAAGTGCTTCATCGCAGGTGCGGAGTACGTCTCCAAGAGTAGCATGTTCAGGCCAGACTTGTCGGATCTGCTTATAGCGATGCTGGACTTTATGAATTAGTTTGACAAATTGCTTAGCTTCCGGTATGTTTGCGTCGAAGTAGAAATTATAATTACGCCTGGCTCCAGCTGATGAAAGAGCTTCAGTTTTACGTTGAATGGCAATAAAAATCGCGGGAAGACTAGCATCAAGGTTCGTAACAGACGCATCATGAGTCTCATCTTCAGGAATGGTCCCCAATTGTCTAGCAGACCAATCTAGTAGACCTTTGATGCCGTCTTTGGCAGGCTTCCCCCCAAGTATAATTTCTTGATGCAGATCTGACAAGCGAACGGCAAGCTCTTCGGAGGACGATGATTGTGTATGGCATTCTAATTGTGAATCTCTCTCGTAGTCCGGGAAGAGCTCCAGTTCATCATCTTCGTCCTCAATCTCCTCTTCCTTGCCGCCCCGGTATGTATAAAGGCTTGAATTTGCAGCTTCTTTCTCTTGGTCCGAGCGCAGCTTATCCTTCCAGTCTCTGTAGAAACTAGAAAAGATGTTGTGGACGAGTTCCTGGTCTTCGGAATGGAACCGTCCATTTCTATTTATAGTGGCAATGACAGAGAGCGATTGAAGAGCATGCCATCGAAGATCGGCTCTGGGTTGTCGTTCATTGAAGGTATTCTCAGCGTTTGTTATGAGGGATCTTGAGACATCGGGATGAAACGCTGAGAGGCCGAAGAATGGTGTATGCTGGGAAATGTATGAGACGTAATTTGACAATCGACCTCTCTCTGAATTGTCTTGAGTAGCGAGCACTAAGCCAATTTTGAGGCACGTTAAAAATCCAACAGTAGGACCAGTGATATCATCATAGTAGCGGTATCTTTCAGAAAGCCGCTTAATGACGCGAGAAACATTCTGCAGGAAGGTTTGATCACGAGAAATATTTTCTGTGCTGATCGTGCCATTGAGAATGGGTTGTAAGAGATGCAGCAAATTGTTGAATTCACCCTGAAGCGCTTCCAACTCAGAGGGTACTGGCCGTGCAACGGCCGGGACGGAGGGCTCCGAACTCATGTCCTGCAGCTCTTGATTTACACGATGAATACGGTGATTCGACTCTTGACCAGTAAACGCTCGCTCATATTGCTGGAGCGCATTTAACTTGGATATTAGTGAACGCTTTTTCTCATGGAAGAAACGCCTCTCGATCATTGGTCTCAAAGCGGGGTCAAAAGGACGGTTCGGCACGTATAAGGAAAGTCCCGCTAAGGCGAAGTTAACCCATGCGGTTGAAGCGGCTTGAGGGTCTGTGGAAGAAGAAGCTAGATTGGTACCGAGGTACTCCAGGCAAGAAGGTAGGAGGCTTTGAGCAACAACTCGAAAGCGATCTGTAGTTGGAACCATTAGGTTGAAACTCATATTCCTGGTAACCGAAAAGTAATCTTGATGAGCCTCGAGAAGTTCGTCTAGCAATCTACCAAGGTGGCCTTGCAGAGCTAGGGGCTGAGGCACTGTGAAGCAAGAAGTTTCAATTGCCAAGTGTTGGCCGATTGTCTTTAGTTCCGACTCGAAAGATTCCATCTGTTGGAGAGTTACAGTCTCAACATTGTTCCTACAAATAGTTTGTTAGCTTAGGAAAGCCAGCTCTAAGGAATTATTGTCAACTTACATTTTCCGCAGCATCGACGTGTGAAAAGTCCTTCCCAGTGCTATCGCCTTCCCATTCACTTTCTCTAGCCCAAGGTAATTGAACAAGTGAAAGAAAGCTTTCGTTGCAATAGCACCGGCCCTAGGCATCACGGATTTTGTCGGTCTCTTTGCAAGCAAGGAAGATTTTGCTCTAAGTAAGATAATGTTCTTCTGTAATGCCGAGTCGTCATATTTAGATAGTACATCAATGAATTGACATATCCCCTCGAACTCATCCTCAAAATAAGGCGCCGTATCCAGATCATCCTCGGATGTTCTTTGCTCCAGGCTATGCACTCCGCTCTCAAGGCTCTGATAAGGCTTTAATAAGCTGTCCCAAAGAAATTCAGAAGATCAAATTAAACTTACATTAATAAGTTCGTTTGCATCAGCGTTATCTACCATGAGAAGGGATAAAGCATTTGATAGTGCCTGGCGGATTTTACACATTTCAGCAATTGACTCTTGAGATTGCCATAAAGAGTTGTCGAATCGATCTGCAAGGCTCTCTAGGTTCAGAAGGCTTTCTAGTCCTTCTGCCGAGCCAGGCGTCCTCGGCTTAAAACGTCTCCAGATGCGCTCCATACTAAGTCCCGTTGTAAGTTGAGTGCCGGAGCTAAAGACAGCCAACTCTTGAGAGACCGTGTCACTAAACACGCTTGTTGACTGAATAGCAACTGGCAGCGAAGACGCTACCTCCTGAGTAATCACCAGGTAGGTTTGGAACATTGCTCTGTCGAAACCAGTGGAGCTTGCTAGTTGTAGAAAGGCCCAGAAGAGGGTTCGCAAAACTTCCAGAGGTCTAATGGCATGCTACACGAATTAGTAACATATTTAAAAAGTATTGAGTCTCAGGATTGGATTCAAAAACGTAGTTACCATATCAACTGTTCCCGTCCGCCACACCTCCTCTATCCAGAGCGCTGTGGCGCGCCAGAATGCTGCCAGAAATGCTGGGATTTTGTTTTTTTCCACTCTCCGCTCAAGTCTCTGTATTTTTATGTTGTCGAGAGCCTGCTTCATGTTCAAATGGTCAAGTATGATCTCGTACACGGTAACCGCCCATGCTGTAGCATCCATGTTTGAAGTGCTGTAATAGAGAATCATGTCATTATTCAATGGATGGTACGACTATAGCAGAAACCATTTGGTTAGAAGATGATACATCAATTGCATGAGATGATTTACCTGCGATACCTCAAAGTCTGTTCCAAGGCTAAACGATTTTCCCAGCTTTGTGTAAAATTCTGATGCTTTTGGCGCCCAACTATTTTGAAATTGCAAAAGGCAGCCCAACCTGTGCTTGAACACCGATGATAGTCCATCACTCTGGTTATCTTTAGAGGTTCCGTTGTAGATTGACAGAACATGATTAGTCAACGGATCATCATTAGGAGTTGAATTATATCCAAGAAAACCGCGTCGAGTGGCCAATTGAGCTTCCGAACTGTCGATTAAACCTTTACAGATTTCCGAGTGAAAACTTTCAAGCATACTAGAATCTTGAATAGAAAGATGATCAAAACACACATCAATATTATCTAGTGATAGGTGTTGTTCATTTTCAGCGAGATGCTTGAAATACCGGAATCTATACACAGCTGATTCAAGAGGGTATGTTGGAAGTGAGAAACATTGACGCTTGTGCTGCGTATCTGTGTCAGGGAGAAGGCAAATTTCGACAGCCCTGTTTCGCATTGCTCGTGACAGTTCACCATAACGAGGATCCATCGTCATGAAAATCCGAAAATTAGGATGTGGTCTAACAACCTTGGCGTCACCATCTGCGGTTGGATGTTCATTGATGCTTAAATATCCATTTGGTTCAAGCAATGAATTGAGTCTGTCAAGTACAGAGGAGCTGCAAAGATTTGCATTATCAAGAACGAGCCATTTGCCCTGTTCCAAGGCCCGCACTAACAGACCATCGACCCATTGGAATCGAGCCCCATCAATTGTCTGCGGGGTGTTTGATAGCCGAGCCATTTCTGCAAAGATTTGATTCGATTCTGGGGATGATTCTTGTTGAGATATTTTCTCGAGTACAGAATAAATCTCGGAATCGATAGTAGAAGCAGAACTATTAAGTATCTCTAGTACTTTGAGATAGCATGGCAACAGATCAGATGCATGATTTTCAATGATACGAATTCGGACGAAATGGTCCAACTTGGTCAGAAATTGATGAACCTGCCGTGAGGGGTCAATCTGTTCATAACCCCCGACAAGATCCATGGCGTCTATGTCTGCATTTATAGAAAATGTGACAAGATTGGAACCTGTGACGGCAGCCAATTGCCTTATCAAATTCGATTTTCCCGATCCTGAAGGACCAACAAGAATAGCCGGCCAGTTTTGCTGAATGCAAATCATCAGAGATTCTATGGAGCACAGTTGTGAGTTGCGAAGAAAGGATGAGTTGTCCGAAAATGCAAGTCTTTGATTTCTCTCCAGCAGTCCTAACCCAACTTGAACGCCGGCTGAGCTGAGATTGTGGTAGTAGGTTCTTCGATCTACTCCATCTCCATATGTGCTTGTGAATAATTCAAGGACTCTGTTTCTGTCAGCTTCGCTCCGAAATCGTTGGGTGAAGATTGTGTCCAGGAAGTCTCTAGCATTCCCAGCAGGAAGAAGTCTTTGAGAGGCCGTGAGTAGTTGAAGCCAGCGAAGAGTGTCTCGTAAGTTGAATTCCCAAGGGCTACCTTGGACGCCAAAGCTGCGGTCGCGTACTACATGGTTATCAAGCTCGGCAACAAAGGTAATTAGCTTGCTGACTTCTGTGATATTGATCTGAGGAAATATCTGCTTGCAAATGATCGTTAAGTCATCTGGTCTGAAAATGTCAGCATATACAACTGTGAATCGATTAACAAAAGATGCAGGTAGTCCTTTCCGGCCTCCACCTTGGTGGTGGGGGTTCTGTGCTGCAAAAACGCGGAAGTCGGGATGTTTATGGAAGGTTTGATCTAGCTCTGAGATATAGACTTCTCCACGATGGTCCAGAACGGCATTCAGGCCCTCAAGGACTGATTGCGAGGCTAGGTTCATTTCATCCAGAAGCACCCAATCTCCCTCTTTCATGGCCTTGAGAAACGGTGCATTTCTCCAAGCAAAGGTGCCTGCCACTCCACCTTCAACTGGTACGTCGGAGCCAAATAAATCCATAAGATCAGTCTGTTCAGACAAATTGAGACGAGCAAGAGGTTTTCCTACAGCTTTAGCTATAGCGGTAACAAGCGTCGTCTTGCCTACGCCGGGGTTTCCTTCTAGGAGTATTGGCTTTGGAAGTTGAAGAGCACGCACCACCCTCATAGCATTTGATCTTGTTGTGGGAGCGTCAAATGAGAAACTTGGCTCTCTTGTAGCAAAGCCAAGTCTAGGGATCGAAAAGGGGCCTAAGCTCAAAAGGGTTTCCGACACGTTCACATCAATCGATTCAAAGTATAGAGGTAACGTATTTGTACCGAGGAGTTTGTTGAGTCGATTCAAACACTGCTTCCTCTCCTCATCCACGCTAGCGGGAGATATTGCAAGCAGAGCGGCTGGATTAGCTCCGAGGGTGTCAATGAAAATCATTGCAGCGCCATGAACAATTCCAAATACGGGGTCCGAGGTTTTACAGTCGTTAATAAAAGAGACCCAAGAAAGAGTATCTCGAATAGATATTGAAGGGTTTGCAGAGGTGTTGTATTTGTCATTGAACCACTGAGCGAAGGATACAATAGATCCGGCATATTGAATAGCAGTCGGCTTCAATTTGGCTTTAACGATTTGGAGTATGTCTTCATTGTCCGATAACGCCGGGACCCAGATCTCGGTAAAGCGATTACGCAGAGCCGGTGACAGTTCCATTTTCCCATAGTCACCACCAGGATTCATGGTTGCTAGAAATTGAAACCCTTTTGAGCCAATGACCAATGAACCACTCGGCACTTTCTCCGCAAGAAGAAGCGTGCGCTGGGGTTCGAGGACACTATTAAGACGTTCAAGAACAGAGTCCTCAGCCAAAGAAATCTCATCTAGAAGGAAATAATGGCCAGCCTTCATTGCATGGACGAGGCTACCGTCAGCCCACTCGAATAAAGCAGCTACTCTGGTTCGATTGAGCCGAATTGCATCTCGATGCTCGATGGGTATAGTAATTTCAGTCTCTTGTTCAAGCTCGTCGTATATTCCGAGCAGAACGTCAAGTTCCAAGTCTGTAAGATCCGGACGAACTTGGAAGGGCCCAAGAACGCGGATAAGCTGCTGTCGCAAGTGGTTTTCGATAGCAGCTCGGTTTCGGATTGGCCTCTGAGCACCAATCAAGTCCCCTGTTTCCGTATTTTGATGCGCATTGACGACATGCAGTTGTTTGTCAAAAGCATCTGCAAGCATTTGACAGACTGTAGTCTTTCCACAGCCAGTTTCTCCGACAAGCAAGACAGGCTCATCGTTGCGGACTGCGTGAGCGACAAGGACAAATAGCCGGCGCATTGCTCCAGTCCAAACAATGTTCCTAGTATTACTAAGCTTGCTTTGATATAATTTGATCTCTGGAGAGGAATTTTCGTTGTATAAAAGGTTTTCGTCAATAGATACACGAGGACCCCCTTTACTCATTACCGTTTCAATGACTTTCTTAACGGCCTGTCTTTCTTCCAGTTTTCTCACACGTTCTGCGAGAAGCATGTATCCATCGATAGCTAGATCGTTGACAGTCTCTGCCTTTCGTAGCGCCCAGCGAAAAAGATCACGCAACGTTGCAAAACTCTTCTGTTCAAATAGTCGATTTTCTTGTCGGAGGACAGAAAGTTCTTCATAGACTTTTACGATCCTCTTGCACCAGGACTCTGGAATGCCTGTTCTTCTGTGCAGAATCTCAGTCAGCTCTTCGACAGGTATGTCATCGAAGTGAAGCTCAAGAAATCTGTTTCGGAAAGCTCGTGATAGCACCTTTCGGCCGCCATAAAGCCCAGCAGGATTTTGTGTCGCGAACAGCATGAAGTCTTCATGCGGTCTCACAACTTCCTGTGTTTCTGGAATTAGGAGTTCGCGATTATCATCCAAAAGCCGATTCAATGCTTCAAGTACATCAGTAGGAGCCAAGTTCAACTCATCTAAGACAATCCAATGGCCTTCGCGAAGTGCACGAACAAGTATTCCCTCCTGGAACTGCAGCTTTCCGTCAACACCGGAAATATACGTGCCGAGGTACTCCTGAAGATCTGTGTGTTCGTGGTTATTAATGCGAACAAACTTGTTGCCAGATCGTTTTGCCAGATACTCGATCATGCTAGTCTTTCCGGAAGATGTTGGTCCTTGAATCAGAATAGGATAACACCTGGTTGAAGCTGCTCTGATGAGATTGTTCAAGTTGCGCCGGATAAAAGGTGTGATTATATAGTGCGATTGTTCTTCAATCTCGTATTGCCCTTTGCGTAACCAGTAATGGCCTTCTGCAACGTAAGTTCTTGAATCATCCGGCCTTCTAAGTGGTTTTCCAAGTTCGGCTTTCATGTTGGATTGCTTAGTGAAAAGATGCTGTTTGATAAATGGAGCTACAAGATCCTCTGAAGCTTTCCCAAGAAAGGTAAGAAAGCTCATATGAAAACCTTCGTATAATGCTCGTCTCAGACTGCATAGCGGCGCCATTTCCTTGGCGTATGACAATGTGCGAGTTAGGGTACGGAGACTGAAGTGTGCTTTTTGATCTGCCCCATCCACAAGCATATTCATCTTTGCTAACCTCTGGATCTCTAGGTACAGATTGGTGACGTCTAATGCAAGTTTTGCCACATTGAAATCACAGGGGTCTCTGCCAAGATACTTCTCCACGATGCTACGCAAGCTCTTTGGGTCACTATCTGGACTTTCGACATATAGCTCAGTGAACCTTGATCTTATGCTTGGAGGAAGGTCCTTCTTCCCCACGTCAGTTGCAGGATTCATTGCGGCGAAAATGCGGAAGTTCGGATGCGCTACAATACGCTCAACATTCCCAGTCTCGGTGAGCAAGATAGAAGGAGTTCCATCTGGACCACCACCAAGCAGGTCAGCTATGGCCTCCAGAGTATCTGAGGAGGCAAGATTTATCTCATCGAGCAGGACCCATTCTCCGTTTCTGACGGCTTTTACAATATTTCCCTCAAGGAAGGAAAACGCAAACGCTTCAGATCCGCTCGAAAGCTGAGCCTCGATGTCGTTCAAGTCGGCGGCAAACTTATCCCATCTCACTTTTGGGAAATCCGCTGGAAGAGAGTCTACTTTGCGCTTCTTTTTTGGCTGTTCCCCCTCCAGATCCTCCGAGGATGTTCTAGATTCAAGAGGAGCGCGTGTTGCTTCAACCATACGAAGAGCTTCCCGCCATAAGGTACAAACGCGTTTCCACTCTCCCTTTGCAACTCGTTTGCCAAGAATCTCGATAAAACGGTGGTTTTTCTTTCGCGAGAATGTCGAGTCAAAGAGTTCGTCAAACTCATCCTTCATAGGGATGATGAGGCTGCGGATGTTGACTGGCTTGTAGCCTCCAAGAAGGTCGCCGCTCTCACTCTGCTGGGACAAGTTGAATGCTACCAGCTTACGTCCGGTCTGTTCAGCTAGATATTGAATGCAAGTAGTTTTGCCCGTGCCGGTTTCACCCACGAGAAGAAGGGGTTCTTTACGATCTACAGCAACAGCAATTTTCTCAAGTAATCGTAATGTGTAGTCGTTAGTAGAAAATGGCCTAGAAGGCGCTGGCCTGTTTGCACTCGGGGGTCGATGTCGTGGCAGCGTGGCTCGCCCAACACGGAATGTACCTATCCTCAAACTCTTGCCAGGAATTTCGTATTTAATTTCACGTCTAGAAAGGAGATGATCTCGTCGTTGAGGATCAATATGGAGCTCCTCCGCCACGCAAGCCATGACTCTCTGGCGCGCACTTTCACTCTGTAAGCTCCCCGCAAAGCAATCCAATGCTTCCAGAAAAATATCATCCAACTGGCTAGTGCTAAATAATGTGGGACTAGTAAGTAGGGCGGAAGCTCTGTCACACCACTTCAACAGATCGCGTGGAGTAAGGGCTCGTAATGACGTCCCGTTATCTGACGCAAGTCCAGTTCCCCGGTATGTTGCTTGAAGCCTAGAGTAGACCCTTATGATTGAGGGTACTTGCCCTTGGAGGTTGGGAAATCGGACTGCGATGACCTCTTGAAACTCGTCCTGACTGGGCATTTGAATGTGAATGAATCTCCAGAACCGACTGCCAATCATATTTGGTCGCGCAACCATTTCCTCATCTTTTGAATTTAACGTAGTACGCATAGTCGCAATGATCTTGAATCCCCGAGCTGCTCTAATGGTTTCACCTCTGCTGGGTATGAGAAGCTCTCCTCGCTCGATCAGAGGTAATAGGGTGCCAATGACCTCATTTGGTGCACGATCTAGGTCTTCAATAAAAATCCACCGCCCTTCTCTAACCGCAGTGGTAAGGACACCCGGCCGCCAGCTAAATGTTCCAGGAGTTGCACCTGTAGCGTACATTCCAATAAGTAATTTTGCATCACTCTGCTCATTGAGGTGAAGAGTGACCATCGAATGAATCTTGTTCAGTCGCCATGCGAGATGTCGAATCAAGAGTGTCTTCCCAGAACCTGCTAACCCAGTAAGGAGAAGTGGGTTCGGATTCAATAATCCTGCTGCGATATTTTTCAGGTTTTTAGTTGTGGTACGGGTCGGAACTAGATTTGACGGCGTATCCGTGGGAGGAGGCCCTCCTAGTCGTGGGAGGAGTACTCCATGTACATCGACAGTCAACTGAGAGAGATAGTCCGCAGGGATGTCAGCTGGGAGCGCTCTTTCCGACCACTTTCTACCCCGCTGCACACTCAGATCTTCATAGCGCTTCTCTTCCCACAAGCTAAGGAACCGGTAGTCGATGATCTTTCCTTCCCACTCGCCGTGGAGTGCATCATGGCCGGCGAATCTTTTGAGCATTTCTTCCATGACGGCATCCGCTGCATGAAGATACAAGCAAAATACTCGGATAGCCAGGTATCGTACTACTCCACTCATGTGCGAGAAAAGAATCTCAAGGGTGGACGGTCGAACATATTTCGCGAAATTGGTGTTGTCGAAGCTAAGTAGTCGAAAAATACCTAGTAGGAGTTCGCAGATTTCACGCTCAGGGACAGCTTCCACATTGCTAATGCTTGTTGAGACTGGATCTAAGAGGCCTCCCAGTGACGGCTTCAAGAGGAATGTCTCTACATGTTCAGCAAGATGAGGCGCGAAAGGAACGATACGTCCGAAGGCAGCAATTTTTTTTAACGAATTTGTGTCCGAAGCAAGCCAGCGCGCACACACATCAACAAAAAGGTGCTCATATTGTGTGAAAAGGGTATCCGTGAGGTTCAGGTTGAGAGCTTCTATAGCGAGGGAAGCAGGTGATGCAGTGTTGTAGTGGGTAAATGTGTCCTGAGAGATTTCCATTGTGTAAATAGAACAGAGTAGATAATCTCCTGGGGCGTGCTCCCGTTATTTTGGCACGCAATAGGCTCTGGTACGCTGGAGGTAATGTTACGGGCATGAAAACGTCGACATCAAAAATTCTTGAGATAACTTTTGTGCCAAGACGCTAATACAAGGGTTGCACCCCCGGTCAATTGAGATTTTGACTGCGGAGAACATTTGTGAGCATCAACCTGAAAGCTATCACTTTTTCCACAACACCATGTCTCTCTCCTATCAGAGTACTCTCCGACGCTGTGTCTGTGCTGCAAAAGTATCATTTCCATACTTTCGCCCTTCCGTAACCGCCATATCTCAACGCAGGACCTCGCGGCGATGGCAGACGACAGATGCCGCATCACCGAGCAATCCCAAAATTGCAACTATCGTTGATCAAATTAGTCAATTGACATTATTGGAGACTGCGGACTTAGTCTCCAGCCTAAAAGTATCACCGGAATGCTCCGTATTGATATTGAGCTCTCAGCTGATACATTTCATAGTCACGCCTCAACATCCCCGACATGCCAATTGGAGGGTTCTCAGTAGGTCTTGCTGCAGCTCCCGCAGCAGCGCCTGCCGAAGAGGAGGAAACTGCGCCCGCTGCGCAAGAAAAAACACTTTTCAACCTGAAGCTGCAGTCGTTCGACGCCGCGGCGAAGCCAAAAATCATTAAGGAGATCAAGTCTATGCTAGGATTGAGCTTAGTGGACAGCAAGAAATTTGTGGAAAGCGCACCAAAGATGATGAAGGAGGGGGTGCCGAAAGAGGAGGGAGAGAAGATTGTGGAGACGCTGAAGGGTCTAGGGGCTGTTGTAATGATGGAGTAAATATGGGTCTGATTTTGCTGGCATTGTGGAGGCGTCATACTGTATTTGTATAGATGAGCACATGTACAGATATGGCTTCTCGATTCTTGGGTGTATTCAAAAATGAAATGGAACATCTAGATACTCTACATTATCGCTTCGTCGCGTACAACTTCCATGAAAACGCCCTTAAAATGCATCCGGGCCCCAACACCGATATTAATATCGTTATAACCGTGACGCCTTTCCAATGCTTTTTATATGATGTTCGGAAATTCAGCCATACTCCACAGCCTGCCGCCTCTCAGCAGCATCCTCTTCCGCGGCGATGAAGTCATCATCCCCTATATCACTCCCCTCTTCCCACAACTTCTCAAATTCATGGTCATCCTCTCCGCTCACTGCCCAGATACTTTCTCTTAATCGCTTATGCCTTTCTCTATCCTCTTCGATTCTTTGCTCAATCTGTCGCTTATCTAGCCGCGCAGCTCCATTCGGTTTGCCACCATGAGGCGTCGAGGTTTTGGCGGACGCACCATTCAGAGGTCCTTCTGAGAGAGCCGGATGAGCAGTGGTGATGTCTCGCTCTTTTAAGCACTCTTCAAGCTCGAGGACAGTTTGAGGGAGAAGGACTTGCTTTTGCTGAAGCCCTTGGAGAACCTATATCATGTTAATACCATCCACCGCCTCCAAGCCTCGAGGGATACAAAGCATACTCTTCTCACTACTTTCACGTTAGCAGCTCCAGACCCATCGCTCGGCGCAACTGCATCAATGACTCTTAGGATATCCCTTTGCATCATTCGGACGAACTCGAGGTGGTTTTCCCTTTGCGCCATGTCGCAAAGGTGCTCGATGAAGTACATGATATTTGCGCGGTTGTTCATATTGTTCTAGACTTGTTAGCCCTCAATCTATTTTATCCGTAGCTTCTCTAGACCACTAACTCTTTCTAACTGTTCCAGAATGCACGAATGCAGATCCTCGTCCATCTCTCTGTTCTTGAGCGCATAGTTGGCCGCTTTCTGCGCCGATGTGACTGATGCGTTGAGATGCTGCAGTTGATTTGTAAAGCGCATACGCACTTCAAAAGGGTCCGCCATGTCTGAGAGAAGACTGAAGAGCAAATGTATCAAGGCTCTTCTAGCCTGAACGGCGGCCGGCAGAATAATGAAGGCGGTCTCGGTCAAAGCTTCAATTTTCTCCCACCATGCCTTTTTCTTCACAAGTGGCATAAACCACATAAACCATACAACAGCTCCGCCTCCTGTCCGATAACCTAAAAGAATTAAGCCAGGATGTCTTTAGCACCAGGAGTACCCGGCCTAACATTGACTGTGCTAGGTTGCGGTTTGTGTTCCAACTACCCCACCACTGCTTTTCTGACTCCCCACCAGGAACAATGGGTATAGCAATCCTTTCCGGTATAATGTCCTCACTCGTTGATCCTCGCGCAATGAGCGCCTCTCGTTCGCCGTCTGGAACCTCTACTCCCGCTGAAGAACTCCCGGAACGCCTTCCCTCACGCTTCATCGCCTGCGACAGCCGGCCTGAAGCCGCAAAGATGGTTAGGGCTGCGCTTGGACACTACAACGCCTCCCTCACAACTTTCACGAATCAGAATTTGAAAGGCACAATAGAAGCGGATATCATCCTGCTCGCATGTAAACCACAGAGTTTCCGCGAAATCCTTGGAGAAGAAGGCATGAAAGAGGCGCTTGCAGGCAAACTACTCATCAGCATTCTTGCCGGCGTAACGGGCCAGCAGATCGAGGAATTCCTGTATGGGGAGGAAAAGCCTGCTAACGCATGCCGTGTCGTGCGTGTCATGCCTAACACAGCGTCCTTCGTCCGGGAAAGCATGACTGTTATCGCCACCTCCACGCCACCTCTCGAGCCCCAACAATCTGCCCTCGTGACTTGGATTTTCAACAGTATTGGCCGCACGGTACGACTCCCACCTTCTGCTATGGACGCCTCGACTGCGCTCTGCGGTTCTGGTCCTGCTTTTGTAGCCCTTGTGCTGGAAGCGATAGCGGATGGAGCCGTTGCTATGGGCCTGCCGCGTGCAGAGGCTCAAATGATGGCTGCGCAGACCATGCGCGGAACCACGGGCCTAGTGCTCAATGGTGAACACCCTGCTATTTTAAGAGACAAGGTTAGTACACCCGGTGGATGCACTATTGGGGGTTTGTTGGTGCTCGAGGAGGGTACAGTGAGGGGAACGATTGCGAAGGCTGT
>Ga0307507_10000179_pt1 | contig 115115 bp, 28 predicted proteins | sample 7_EM_MG_FD_207223 | JGI IMG/M metagenome (GOLD analysis project Ga0307507, IMG submission 207223) | Populus trichocarpa ectomycorrhiza microbial communities from riparian zone in the Pacific Northwest, United States - 7_EM | ecosystem: Host-associated > Plants > Roots > Unclassified | place...
GTTAGCTTTTAAAGTTGTTAAGTAGGTTAACTGCGTATTATTTAACTTTTAAAGTTGCTAAGTAGGTTAATTGCGTGTTAAGAAATATATAGTTAGCTTTTAAAGTTATTAAGTTAGTTAATTGCATGTTAAGTTAGTTAAATTGCGTGTTAAGTTAGTTAATTACATATTAAGTTAGTTAAATTGCGTGTTAAGTTGGTTAATTGCATATATAGTTAGTTAAATTGCGTGTTAAGTTAGTTAATTATATATTAAGTTGGTTAAATTATGTATTAAGTTAGTTAATTGCATGTTAAGTTAGTTAAATTGCGTATTAAGTTGGTTAATTGCGTGTTAAGTTAGTTAATTGCGTATCGAGTTAGTTAAATTGCATATTAATTACACGAAACGCGAAAATTGAAGTCTACTTAAATCTTATCCTGCGAATATTTTCCCGATGAATAGGCTACTTAATAAAGCTATATTAGCTATATTATAAGATCTAATAAGGCTTAAAAAAGATATATATACACAAATTTCTATAGACTAATAGGTCCTACTTTAGAACGAATATAAGACTAAATTTTAATATAATTAGCTAGGCCTATATAAGGTTGTTTAACAACAGCCCTTAGAAACCTATACTTTAGAGACGCTATAAGAAAAGATACTATATTATCTTATATACGGAAATCGGATTGTTAATATACGTAATACTAGTATAACTAATTTTAGAATAGGCGTACTATTTAGGGAATTTAAATAGCTATATAGTAACGTATATAAAAGTATACCCTAGAGATTAAAGAAGTATTAAAATAAGAAATAGTACCTCTAAGGCATTAGACGGACCTTTTAGTAATATTAAGAGAATAATAGTAGTAAGTATAGAGATTAGAGAGAAGAACGCGCGAGGGCGCGCGAATATTCTTAGTAGAGGAGAGACCCTTAAATATTATAAGATAAGTCCTTATAAACGATATAAGACGAAGAAGACTATGGCCGAAGAAGCGGCACTAAAATAAGTAAGACTAAGAGTAGCTATAAAGGAAATGCCTAAAGGAGACCTTGGCAGAGCTTATAGAATAAGCTAAAGCTATTAATCTAAAGAGAATAGGAAAGCCTAGGAAAGAGAACTAGGCCTAAAATTAACCTATCTAATTTATACTAAACCGTAAACCTATTTTAAATATAAGGATAAGAAATAAAGAAGGCTATTTACTATAAAGGAAGCCTTATATAGTTAACTATATAACTCGCTTAGCCTTTATCCTATAGTTTGATCGGCTCTATTGCTTCTCTTACTATAATAGCTAACTTATTAACGTCTCTCTTAAGTAGTCGTACTGCTGCTGTAACGGGACTAGCCCAGTTACAGTAGGAATGTCTCGGTGAAACACTCGACAGATGAATTCCGACGCTTTAATCAAATTCTGCCAAATTCTGCCAAGTCGATCGAATTCTGCCGAATTCTGCCAGCTTAATTAACTTCTGCCAAGTTCTACTAGATTAATCGAATTTTACCAAAGTCCGTCCGCGTGCGCATGTGCGCACGCATTGACCAAGACCCCTAACTATTTAATTACAAGATTCTCTAGTTATTCCTTTCTCTTCTTTACGCAACGTCTTGTTCTCTGCAAGAGCTATATACCCTTAGATTTAGATAGAATTTATATTATTCCTTTGAATCTTCCTTAAAGCCTCTTCGCGCCCTTATATTACATTGCGTTAATACCACTACCCCCAAAATGGTAAACGAACTCAAATCCGCCACGTTAACTATTATGGCCCTAGTTAGGGAACAAATGACTATAATGCAACAGTCCTTTACGGATGCCTTAGCCTAGCAACGAGCTATACTAGAAGCCCAGCATCAGTAATTGATTAAAGCAATACACAAAGAACTCTACAACGCCAAAGTACTCGCGTTGGAAACCCTAATAGCAACACCTACAAATGAGATTAAGATAACTATATGCAAACCCAGCCCGTTAAATGCGAACCCTAAACTAGTAACGGTAACTTAACCCATACCTATAACAAACCTAGTACCTACTATAAAATTAAAAAAGCTTCCTAACCCTCTAATATTTAATGGAAATTAAAATAACCTGCGTCCCTTTATAACTAAGCTCCGTTTTAAACTTTTAACAAACTACAACTAATACCCTACCAAAGCTAGCAAGATTAGCTACGGGATATCTCGTTTAAACAAAAACGCTACATAAACTATAGACCCATTCTTCTATAACGGTACCTTCATTAATTTTAAAACCTTTATCTCTCTATTAGAACGAATGTATAATAACGCCAGCCGTAAACACACTGCTGTTACTAAACTTAAAAACCTATAATAACGGAACCGAGAATTTACCAGCTTCTTTTCGGAATTTTTAGGCCTTATTAGTAAACTAGATTGGAATAAAGCCGCTAAAGTTGCTGCTCTTTAATAAGCTATTTCGGATGAAATTAGAGTATAGTTGGTAGGTAGGGAACTGCCAAAGGACCTACCCAAATTTGCTATAATATGTTAACGAATTAATAAGGACCTTTAATATAATAAACAGACTTATTTCCTAAAGCCAACCACACCTTGTGTTTAAGACTCTACAAAACCGATATATACCCTAAAACGCGACCCTTCTCCGAAACCTACGCACGACCCTATGGACCTTGACGCCACTTGATCCTACGCACCCTTAGAAACCAACGAACGAAGAACTTAAGCCGCAAATAGAGAATGCTTCGGATGTAGTAGAAAAGGGCATATCCAAAGGAATTGCCGAACTTACCCTTTTGAAAAAGTCCGCTGTAGTTCCTCCTGGTCTTTAAATTGTATCCGCTTCTTAAATCGCACTCATTCTTTAAGCCGTACTTGCTCCTCAACTTATACTTATTCTATAAATTATACCTAGTCGTCACAAAGCATCTTATCTTTGGCTAACTTGGAAAATGAATCGTCCTAGGGCCAAGTCACGCCTTAGGATAAGAAGTGGAAGAGTATAAGTATCTAGGCTCTTCCAGCGCTAATATATAACATAACTCCCTTAATGTACTTAGCGAAATTTAAACACTTAGAAAATGGAAGGAGGTATAAATCCTAATAGATAGTGGAGCTACTAGTATAGGCTTTATTAATACGAACTATACGAAAACTTAATGCCTAAATTTAAAGAAACTTGATAAGCCCTAAGGCCTATAAGGCTTTAACGGCAAACCCTTAATACATAGCGAACTGACGTACTATACTCTTGTAAAATTGCGGATAGGTAAACACCTTAAATATATTTCCCTGTTTATAACACCTTTAAAGCATTATAAGGTAATACTTGGACATAGATAGCTAAAACAACACGACCCTTTAATTAGCTGGGTTAAAGAAATACTAAAGTTCCGTATAACCTACTGCTAAAGTCATTGCTTAAAAAACCATTTGCCCTATAAATATACACATAACTATTCGAATTTAAAACAATATAAATTACCCTTACTATAAACCTTAAAACAACACAATAAAGCTACGACTGCCGATTATAGTAAAGAATGTAAAGATGTTATATCAAAACCTCTTAAAATTTATATAATATAGGCCGCACCCTTTATCTCGTTAGCAAAAAGACGAGATTATGAAATCTTTACTATAACCATAGAAGATATTAAGAAAGCACTAGAACCGAAATAGTATATTAATCCTTAACCTCTTATACCTAAAGAGTACCACGATCTAATTAATGAGTTTAAAAAACGATTTGCAAATTAACTAGCCCCACACTAAGATAAGCACGATTTTAAGATAGAACTTAAGCCTAGTATAACACCAAAGTTCAGTCCGCTATACGGTATATTACAAGAAGAACTGCTTATAATACAATAATACCTTAACGAGCATCTAGAAAAAGGATTTATTCGCCCTAGTTAATCTCCATTCGCCTCACCTATACTATTCATTAAAAAGCTAGGAGGAGGCTTAAGATTTTATGTTAATTATTAAGCTCTAAACGCAATTACGATTTAAAACCGATATCCAATTCCCCTAATTCAAGAAACACTTAACTGTTTGGTAAAGGCACGGTACTTTACAAAGCTTAACATAGTTGCTGCCTTTAATAAAATCCGTATATGTAAAGGAGATAAGAAGTACATAGCTTTTTGTATATAATAGGGACTCTTTAAATACCTAGTAATGCCATTCGGCGTAAAAAACGGTCCCGGTACGTTTTAGCAATATATCAATAATACGCTTTATAAATTCCTTAATGTATTCGTTACCGCGTATATTAATAATATCTTAATCTACTTGTCCTCGCTTTCTAAACATTGGAAATATATTAGAATGGTTCTTAAACGCCTATAAGATGCGGGCCTATAATGTGATATTAAGAAATGCAAGTTCTACGCATCTAAGGTTACGTACTTAGGCTTAATTATATCCCGTAACGGAATTAAAATAGACCTAGAGAAAGTCGCCGTAATTATAAACTAGGGAAGCCCTAGCAATATATAAGACGTTTAAGGATTTCTAGGATTCGCAAACTTCTATTATTAATTTATTAACTACTTCTTGGAAATTACCTAGCCATTAGTAAACCTAATAAGAAAGAATATAAAATTTAAATGGACTACTAAATATAAATAAGCTTTTAATAACCTAAAGCATCGTTTTATGACTACTCTAATTCTCGCCTACTTCGACCCTAACCTTAAATGCATTGTTGAAACAGATTCGTCTAATTATGCACTAGGAGGAGTGTTATCGCAATACAATAAAAACGGCGAGCTACGTCCAGTAGCCTTTCTCTCTTAGAAACTCGCCCCTGCTGAATTAAACTATAAGATATATAATAAGGAACTGCTTGCAATTGTTAAATGCTTTAAATAATAGCGTCCTAAGCTTAAAGGATTGTTGTTCCCAATACATATATTAACGGACTATAAGAACCTACAGTACTTTATAACTATAAAATAATTAACGCAGCGCCAAATTCGTTAGGCCAAATACCTCTTATAATTCAACTTTAAGATTATGTACCGACCAGGCAAACTTAATTAGAAGCCTAACGCATTAATATAACAATTATAGGACCTACCTGCGAACGCTTTAGACGAACGGATTATAAATTAATTATAGATCTTACTGCCCCCTAAACGTTTTAAAAAGCTACGTCCTATATTCCTAGATGCGGAACTTAACAGAAATAAATCAGAAGTTAATAAATAGGAAATGGAAATTGATAAGCTAATGGAACACGAATATAAGAATGATGCATAGATAATAGATATAATAAAAGCAATTTAAACAGGAAAATGACAGCATAAGGACATTACACTCGCTAAATGCGAAATTTAAAACAATTAATTGTACTATTAATAGAAGATGGTAGTTCCAAATTCCGAACCTTTATGATTTAAAATACTTAATTTTGTATACGACTCCCCTGTAGCAGGGCATCCTAGCCGTGCGAAGACCTATAAGATTGTTTAACAAGCATACTACTAGCCTATAATGCACGACTACGTACAAAAATACGTTCAAGCATACAGGATGTGCGTGCGTGGAAAGACCTCTTATGTAAAGAAGTAAGGAGTACTTTAACCACTACCAATTCCAATGCAAAGATAGCGCGACATCTTAATTAACTTTATAGTCGACTTACCTAGCAGTAATGGGTTTACGAATATTATAGTAGTTATTAACCGCCTTATAAAAATGCGATATATAATTCCCATGGACTTAATTAATGTAATATTAGTAGCCGAATGTTTTATTAAGCACGTCTTTAAGCTACACGGACTTCCTAACTTAATAATATCTAACTATGGAAGCCAGTTTGTTTCAGACTTCTAGTAAGCTCTATATAAACGATTAAGCATTTAAATATAACTCTTAACTGCGTTTTATCTGGAGATAGATAGTTAAACTAAAATTGCGAACGCGATTATAGAACAATACCTATAAATATACTGCTCCTACCTACAAGACAACTGGGAAAAATGGCTACCTTTAGCTGAGTTTACTGTGAATAATACAATAAATGTATTAATAGGCGTAACGCTATTCTATGCGACCTACGGACAAAACCCTTAACTTGGATTTGAACCACAACCTGAAATCAACATAACAGGACCTACAATCAAACGGATCTAGTTAATTAACGCGCATAACTTTGCTAATTAAATAAAGCAGTTAACGGAACTGTTACAAAGTAAATTAACGTACGCTTAAACGGTATAGGAATGGCATGCAAACAAAGGACGAGCTCCCACATAGGACTTTAAGGAAGGTGATATAGCTTACCTAAATACACAAAACATACGGACTTAACAGCCCTTAAAGAAACTTGATTAGAAGTTTATAGGCCTATACCAAATTAAGAAGAAACTAAGCCCATACGCCTATAAGCTTAAACTGCCAACTGAGATAAAAATACACCCAATGTTTTATGTAAGCTTATTATAACCTTTAAAAGATAATCCTATAACTCGCGAAGTGCCGCCGCTACCTCCCATAATTGTTAACAACGGCAACGGTTCTTACTTTATTGACTTAATTAACGATATGCGATAGAAACCATAATTTAAACAATTTAAACTTCTTATTAAGTAAAAAGGATATAAAACACGAACCTAGGAAACCTATAACTAGATTAAGGCCGACGCGCCTGCCTTAGTAAAAGAATTCCATAAAGACCATCCTTCGCGGCCTACTCTGGCTGGATGGACACGATATAAAGGTAAACGATTGCCACCTAACACAAATACACGAAACACAATAGCAGGAAACTCGAAATTAAAAAGAACTTGAAATGTATCACGACGCTTATAACGCGATAAGTTATAAATTCTTAACTAAATTAAATTATTTTGGACCTTCGGCCAAAGGGGGGGGTACTATAATAGGACTAGCCTAGTTACAGTAGGAATGTCTCAGTAAAACACTTAATAGATAAATTCCGACGCTTTAATTAAATTCTGCTAAATTTTACCAAGTTAATCAAATTCTACCGAATTTTGCTAGCTTAATTAACTTCTGCTAAGTTCTGCCAGATCAATCGAATTCTACCAAAGTCCGTCCGCGTGCGCACGTGCACACGCATTAACCAAGACCCCTAACTATTTAATTACAAGATTCTCTAGTTATTCCTTTCTCTTTTTTACGCAACGTCTTGTTCTCTGCAAGAGCTATATACCCTTAGATTTAGATAGAATTTATATTATTCCTTCAAATCTTCCTTGAAGCCTCTTCGCGCCCTTACAGCTGCTAATATAAGGTCCGTAATAATAGGTAGGAGAAATCTAAATCGCAATTATACTAAACCTATTTAAGTAATTAGTTTATAACTAGTAAGAACCTAGAATTTAATATATTTAAGTAAGTTTTAAGCTGTAAGGCTATTGCCTAGGTGTACGGTAGGGAGTAGGCAAGGCGAGCATAAGTTACAAGGAGAGTCGATGGAAGAGGACGATATAGTAAAGAGTAGGTATGGCAATACCCTAGTACAGAGACAAACCGATGAGGAGGGAAGGGCTGCAGGCCCGAGGAGCTAATAAGGAGGTGCCAAGGGCTAGCTGAAGGCTAGCCTTGGCAGCTCCTAAGAGCCCCCAGGCGTGCACCCGAGTAAGGGATAAAATACCCCTTACAAGAGCTTTAGGCGATTTGTAAATTTTAGGGTTAGGGAATATAATTAACTACCTCCTACTTAATTACGTTCTACTACCTATAGGCTGTATCTATAACGCGGAAAAGCCTTTAAATATAATTATTAATTATAGCGTAACACAGTTAAAATAGGATTTAAAGGTATTAGAGTAGTTTAGGGGGTAGTGAAATTTAGTCTCTCAAGCCTTACACTGTCAGGTGACAGTCACCTTGCCTATATATGTTGTTCCGCACAGCCGTGCCTGGCATCTTGCCAGTCACTCGCTTACCTTTTGTGGGTTTGTGCCGTGGCTGAGTGGTGCAGAGCCTGTCACCTCACATACACGTACTGCTCAGGCAAACCTGGAGTGTGTACCTTACGCATTATAATCCAGGCGCAAATGCAGCATTTTAGGTTAAACGTATTGAAGGGAATTTTGAAGTATTTGTGATCCTACTGTTGTCTACCCTAGCCACGTGCTCGACAATGTCCTTTACCTTTGGCCTTCGTCCCAGCACGTTACTTGTCCAGGACACTGCCGTTCTCATCGCTATCATGATGAAAGTAGTGACTCCTTGCGGCGACCTCGCATTTCTATACCGCCTTACGCTTTTGGGTCAATTTAGCTGTCCTATCAGCTGAAGTCTTCTTCCTAATAGGCCCTTCAATGTCATTGCCATTGACTGCTTCAAGTACGGACCCGCCTTCGGAATTGTCAACATCAGAGGTGGGATCGGACAGACTTGATGATTCACTCTCATCTCCACCGCTCGTACGGTGCTTCTTCTTCGGTGTTGCCTTAGATGACTGATTTGGCTGAGGAGTTCTAGATACGATACCACCCCTTCCACCTCCCGCTCCTCTGGCCCTTCTTCCATTGCCGCGTCCACAGCTACCTCTCTGGTTCGCCTTGGGCAGGGCCCGAATTCCCATTTTGTTCAACTCGTATTCCTCAGAATCTGCCCCTGTAGACTCGTGTCTAGTGATCTTCTGGTGCTGTGCTGAGAGCAATGAAATAGGCGTTTGAGGGTAGCTTTCAGAAGCTGTTCGTTTGATTTGGAGATTCGAGTCATCTCCATACTCTACGATAAAGCCTCCTGCATGCTCAGGCTTATCCTCTTCCTCGTCCCTGATAAATCTCCCTTCAAGATGCTTCTCATGCTCTTGTGACAGAAAGCCGGCTCGTTCACCATAGACCGCTTCTTCCTCTGCTTTCTCCACGACTGATTTCTTCTTCGTGAACGGGTTGACGTCTTCCAGCACTTCCCCATCCTCCTCTCCATACTCTCTTTTCATTCTCTCGACAATTCTCAATCCTAGCAAGAACTTCCTCCAATGTCCAAGGACCAACTTCTCTTTTTTACTTTCCTCCTTGCGCTTCCTTTCCGCCTCTTCCGCCTCCCACGCATCAATAACCAAATCCTCATTCTCCTTAGCCACAACTATACCGGTGAGCACTGGCACCGCTCTCTGCTTCCCGAACTCAAATCCGGTGCATGCCTCCGCAAAATCCACCCCTAGTCGTTTGCAAACCCTCGCTGTACCTCTAAGCAGAATATGGACAGCACCCTTAGGGACCATAGTAGGCACATAGACATCAATATTACCGAACACATTCCGTGGGATTCTACCATCTTGAATTGGGTCGGGAATAATCCACTCAGTCTGTGCTTCGGAATATAATCCCTGCTTCACCTTTCCGCCCTCTTCTCTCTCCCTCTCCTCAATCTCGCGCTTCCGCGTCACCGTCACAGCACGTATGGGCACAAATTTAAGCGGCTGCTCGCCTTCTTTAACTTGTCGTCCCTCTTTATGCCAGCTCTCAATCGTCTTGCACGTTACAACATCCTTTCTCAGATAAACCGGTTCCTTCGTCTCCTTTTCACCCTTACCAGTCATAAAATACCTCACCAGCTGCGCACCCGGCCCAAGCGCTTCCTCACGCCGTAGATGCCGTTCAAGCACAAATTCTGCAGATGATTTGTACCCTTGGAGTGTCTCCTTGCCTCCTTCCTCGTCCATTGCCTTCGCCTTAGCAGGTTTGGCTGGGACGAGATCGTCTTGGTCTTCGACTTCGTCCCATAAAGTTCTATTCTCCGCACTACGTGCATATGGACGCATAACGCTCTTAAACCAGTCCCACTCCTCCCACTTTCGCATTTTGCCTTGTCTATCATGGACCGAGATTTTCTCAACCGGGATTCTGACACCTTTGGTCTTTCCTGGCCATAATCTTCGAGGCAGGTACCGCGTCGTAACATCTTTTGCTGTCCCGTCAGAAGAGAAGGCTATCAAATAGCAGAAAACCTGCTTCGCTTTTTCGGAAGCTGCGCCACGAGGATAAAACTGAACTAGGGGGTCTGGATTAGAAGCCGGTGCGACTATAGAGAGGGGTAGCGGAGAAACAGTTATAGGTATTCGGGTTGTGGGGGAAAGGGCTTCGGTCCAATATGTTGGGTGCGGAAGTTCTTGGCCATACTTTCGAGAAGGGTTCGGCATCATGGCCTTGGACCTTCTTTTCTCTGGAGAACTAATCTTGAGAAAGGAATCCGAATCTGAGGGTAAACTACTGAGATCGCCGGTTTCAGCATTCTCTAAATTGATAGAAGATTTGCCGCCGTTAAATACTTTCCGTTTCTTTGGTAATACGTTGAGTGAAGGCTCCGGGTTCGCTTTCTTCGGTAATGCAATATTGACCCCATTTTGGCCCTTTCTATTCTCCTTATGCTCCTCTTCCTTTGCTTCCCTTTGAGCTGTTCCCAACCCCTTCCTCGCTTTCCCTTCCTCAGCTTGGCTCCACCCGAATCCTAGAGGCTGGAGGCTAGCAATCATCCTCGCCTCAATACCTAATCCCCTCAGCAGCGCTGTAAAAAGCTGCTGGCCGACATCCCTACTGCCCTCACATTTCCTTGCCAGCTCCCGGAATGCATCTAAGCTCTCAACTCGCTCACCGAAATCACCAGCATTCGATTTATCTCGGCGCCATGCCTCGATTTCAGCCTCAAGCGCCCAAGGAGGCAGATAACCACGCTTACGAAGACAAGGTGTCGTTGGTCGAAACTTCTGCTTCCAGAAGGCTGATAGATACTTCAAGAGGTGCAGTAGCGGGTCTCCTGCCGAGAGGTTCGGCGCGTTTAGTTCCAGATGCGTAGATGATGCACCCCAATCACGCTGGACTCTGTCGCCATTACCCTTTTCACTACTCTTGTTTTCCAGCATCCGCGCCCTCAAGCTCTTATGTGCTGGCTTCCCCGAGGCCTGTTTCCCTTTCCCTTTACCCAGGGCCTTCGCAGATTCAACCTCCGCTCCTTCTTCAGTGTATCCACCTTCCACGACAGCCGCATAGCCATTCCTAATCCCCGCGTTCCGCCACCAGCTTTCCACCTCCTTCCAACACCCCTTGCTTAGGCTCTTTACTAGAATTCGTTGAACTTCTTTATCCTGAATCCACGCATTGCGAACGAGATTGTGGAACATTAAGAATTGCACATGCATGCAATGTGTTACAGTTCTTATCTGTCTTTCAATCTTTGAAGGTCCCTTCTTGCCTCTATTAGTGGTGGCAGAGAAAGCCGTAGGATTCGCAGAAGACGACAGGGTGAGTTCGAGGTCACCAGATGGTATCGGAGCTGGAACATTCTCATCGGGATGTTTATGGGTCTGATGGGATCCGAGCGCATCCTCCCACTCCGCTTCTTCCTCGCTATCGCTGTCCACTTCTCCAGCAGCTTCTTGCACCTTTCTTCTTCCTTGTGCTAAAGGCCCAGCGCCGTTCATCGCCACATCCTCAAACTCATCACTGCTGATGTCGCTAAACTCTGATCCATCGTCTTCCTCCAAAAACGCCTCGCTCTGCTCAAGTCTACGTGGGATCCACGGCGTAGAGTCCAGTGTCTCAAATACCGTTTCTTTTGCGCGCTGAGGCGGCGCAATATGCGTCGGGCGTTTAGAAGGAGGCGATGAAGCGGGGGAGGTAGAACGATGGCGTTTACGGGGTACAAATGGGGGCATGGTTCTCTATGCTTCCTGGAGATTAGGAAGAGCGCTAATTTCAGAGGTTCCGGTGCTTCTCTGTAAAATTTGAGGTTTATAAGGCCGAGAGCTGGGATGGTTGGATCAGTACTGATCTGAAAGCAGACCTTGCAGTTCTAGTTTGGTGGTGACGATGCCAAGCCTTCAAGAACCTCGGTAGGATCAGGCTTGACCACCACCATTTCGCGCAGTCTTCATCACTGTCTCATCGAGTAAGGACCTCACAATATATTATCAAATTAGAGTATTACTTTCAAGTTTATTAATGAAGAGACTACCTGGATCTCCTGAACAGTTTATTGACTGGCCCATCCACGTCCTCTCAGATATTTTCATGTTCAATTGAAAGCGCGGGTCGCAAGCCCATATCCGTTCACCATCCAAGGCAAACCGTACCCAAGATAATTTGATTGCTAACCGCCATGCCATGAGGACTTCAGATAAACTTATGAAAGCTTCAGAACGATACATGAAGCAAGAATAGCTAATCGATATGGATCTCGAGCCAAGAGCACCTAGAACGTCTCTTGAAGGTCCATAAGAGCCTATCCCAAGTATTTATTACCTGGTAAATTAAGCGAATCAAGCCTCGGTAATAATGACCCATCGAGATGGTGGAGCATGACCAATACACGCATTCAGCCAGACATGCCAAGGTGTTTAGGGCTAGCCAATTAGGCCAGGACCGTGACGGCTGGGGCGTGCCCACGGCCCAACTTAACGACTAATGGCGCCCCCGAGGCCGGTTTGCGGACAGCTAAATCCTATCAAGCTTCAAGAACAAGCCTAATACTGGCAAAAGATTTCCTCAATGGCCTTCAATTCCATAACACTATGAACCATATGCCATCTCTGATTTCTTTTTCTCTTGGTAACACATGCCGAATTAGCCTGCAATAACCGCACTCATGCTTGACACCAAATACGGCGGTCAACCAAAACCAGGCAAAGAGGCTTAACTGCTTGGCTGACCGAGGCCGAGGCGCGGGCATCCCGAGAGACGCTCCTCAAAGCCGACGGGCGGATGCCTAATAATCCCTTGGCCCTGTTTCATACGTCTTTTTCACCGGTGTGACCTCTAACGTACTTCACCGCGACTGACTAGCGCCTCATTCTTCTTTCCTTCAGCGTTACCTATTACCCCATTTTCCCCATCAAGTTAAATAACACCTTGCTACGAGTCAGAGAATGAGGAGACTATGACGCAACACTCGAGGCTGACGTGAAAGGCAGAATCTTCGGTGGGCCCGTAGGCGCACAAAGCTGGTCCACGTCTTCCCCAAACCTTGATGACACTCACCTGACACTGAAAATGATGGATCGCAAAACGGAAAGGAAGCCTGTGTCACTAATTAATTTTCTTCCTGCTTCCGTTGCCTGGGTAGACTCTATGCTATGTCTTCTGAGAACTGCATATGTCAGGAACGGGATTTTCCCTATGACCCTTGTAATAGGTTGCCTGCTCAGGCGCAGCCCTGCGCCCTCAGTGTATAGTCAGGCCTTGACACGAATCGGCAGTGTAGAGCTCGTGTATATCATACTCACATGCTGCCCGTTGTTTTTCTTCTTCACCACCCCCCGCCTCAATCCATCCCCCAACAATCGGGCTTATTCAACCACATCTTCATTCCTATATTGCCCCTCTCAAGTATATTTCTTTGCGACCTGAAAGACGACCATCTCAATCATTCATCAACTGCCCAAAGGCACCTCTTCTTTACGCCAATTCCGATTCCCAATTGGTCGAGTAGTTATACCCGTTTTCTAGGTTACAGGCTATATCGACGGTTATTTCTACTGAGATCATGTCGGGAAACCCATCTTATCTTGTACCAAGATCTTCACCATATGATCGGACCACTCCCACCACCTCGTTTTCAGGATGCAACATTCCTCAGGAGGATTTGGACCATGCGTGGGCCTTGATCAAAAAATACCCACCCCAAATTGTAATTTGGATTATCCGCGAATTATTATCTCGTCAGTCACCTTTGGGAAATCGTTTCGCTTTACCGACTAATAATCCGCATAGAACAACCGATGGATATGGCCTCCTTCACGATACCGATCTCACCCTCAGGGCATACGTCGTCTTCGAGCTCAGGGCTAACCATTCATACTGTGCCTTGTTTGGTTCGCAATGCCATCACTGCGCCACCTTTCAATCTAGATTCACCCTGCCGCGGCTCCGAAGACCCCGAAGCTATCTTGAATGATACTAAGATCAGTGAATCAGCTCCAATATCAAGTTCCCCGGAAGGGTTGAAAGGTTTCAAGTCTCCGAATAGAAGTTCGCGCAGGCGATCCGCTCCAAGCTTACCACCAATTTGGAAAAACGAAGGCCTAAAGCAAGACGAGAAGCGTTGGTTTTGTGTGTTCGATGAACACAGAGACAAATCATTTGGCAAGCGATCCGATTGGAAGAAGCATATGAACGGCTTCCACGAACCGGGTAAAATCGCATGGCAGTGCCCGGAGCGAGATTGCCGCCAGATCTTCGTGCAAGACAGCAATTTCTGTCAGCATCACAGACTCCAGCACGCTTGTCGGAAGCCATGCAAACACGCAAATAGCGCTAAGAAGCGGATACCCCTCAGACGAGCATTCGCATGCGGCTGTCAATCTTGCCAAGGCTTGCTTTTTTCTTGGGACGAATGGCGCGATCACGTAGCGCGTCATATGGAGAATGGGATGACAATATCCCAATGGCAGTACAACACGCTCCTTCGCAACCTACTCCGGCGCCCGGAGGTCCACCCTTACTGGGAAGCGCATGTCGCAGGCCAAGTGTTCCCTTATCACATCTCTGCTCGATTCAATTGGCGTTCACGGAACACCACGCTACTGAAGTGGCAGTTAGAACATAATGACGAGGCTGACCTTAAAAAGAATGCCAAGGCCATCGCTCTTCAAGCATACGAAACCGGTCTTGAAGTACGGTCTGCCCAAGAGCTTGCAGACCCCTCGGTTTTAATCGCCGAGCCAATTAAGCAGTCTTCCGAAGTCTCCAAGAGTCTCGACTTGACTCCACAACTACAGCATTCCGACTCTAATGTGAGTGCTAGCTGCGGAATGCAGCTGTCTCCTCAAGAACTCCCAGGCCAGTTCCCTGATCAGTACCTTCTCTCGGCTACGGAAGAGTTCCGGAATGACATCAATGCTGAACAACTATTGGGCTTCAATCAATTTCTACCACCGTTAGATTATCAAGACATGCCTAGGGATATTGCGTCCGTGCTTTCATAATGCTGCTGTGGATGTCCTCAACCAAACCCAGATTATCGAATTTGAATACCTAGGGCCGCCTTGAGTGAGATAACTTTTTACTTCGTAAAAGTACTTCATACTCATGCACCCTATATATTTTCTCGTCAAGGTTTTTCTCATTCCCACTTTGTATTAGTTACTTCCGGAAGTTCCTTCACTCGTTCCATTTCCAACGATTAGTACCTATGGTCGCTTTGCTATGTCAAATTGCACGTTTCATTTACCTAGGCTCCTACAGGTCTTCTTATTAGATATGGAAAGCTCACGCTATCTCAAACATTCGTGCCGAGATCACTATTATTAAGAGGGAGTCGAGGCTACCAAAGCAACATTGAAGTCATTATTTACAGATACCCAATTCATTTCTTTAACACTCACGTCCTAACTTGTAGTTTCTTCTCTAGAAGCATTTGACATTATGAACATCATTTTACAGAAGCTAGGCTAGGCTTGAAAACGGTCCACGCTTTCAGGATGAAGAAGTGTCTGATGCATATATAGGAATACAAATTAGTATTATTTTAACCTCAATTCTACAACCTACATCCTTTATTTGGTAAAATACGAATCCACCACATCGGCCCCCGTCCTGACCGCAAACTCCACCATCTCAAACCCATTCAACCCGCTCGCATAATACGTCTTCTTTTGCCCTACAGCTTATTAAACTTCTCATACCACTCACCAGCTAACCGAAATGCGGGGAATAGCCCCACTTCCGAAACACCAACACAGCCGCATCGGTGACCAGCGTGGCCGTCGCGTCCGCAACGCGCGGGTCCCTGTTCTGCTTGGACAGCGTAGCCTTGAGCAGCTCCTTCGCCTGCTCGAGCGTCTGCTGCCCCCGATACGGGCCCCAAGACCAGGTCGTCGCGACATCGGAGGCTGGCGAGAGGCGCAGGAAGGTAACGGCTCGCCGGTCGCGTCGGGCAGCGTGGTAGGCGAGGGGCTTTCGATGCGGAAGACGAGGCTGAAGAGTGTTTGAACGCGCGTCGCGCCTGAGTAGTAGTCGTTCACGCCGACGGGGCCAAACACGTGCCGCTCGGCGGGTGACAGGTCGAGGTGGTCGGCTTGGAGGGTGAGAGAGCAGGTGGGAAGGCGAGGATGGCGGATGAGCATTTTTGGATTTGGCGCCGGGAGCTTTTGCACTGTAGCGGATGATAGGGAATAGCCGTCCCGATCTGGGTAGAGGATTTGGGTCAGTTGACTAGTACTGAGTTCAGGGGTAAGCAGGATATACTAATCCAATTGATGTCCGTGTTGAGATAGATGGCCCCTTTGACGATGGCTCTGGAAGAGTCCTCCACACGGGTTTCCTGCTTACATAAGCAGACTTCCTTTGTTCCGCTTTTGGTTGGTGTCCGTAGTAGTTACCCCGGACTCCGTGGCAGTCACTTCGGTTTCCGTACCAATATAGGCCTATATTAAGGCCTATATTCGTCGTAGTTAGATTCCATAGATTCATTCATTCGTTCCAATATCATCCAGTTCATCACCCTTTGATAGAGGATTTCAAATATCGAGTCCAGACTTCGTGGAAATCTGGGTGTCATGGGATTACGTTAGTGCTCACCAAGAACCGCCAGTAAGCGCCTATCAATGAGGTATCCATGTGCTGCCTAGCAAAGAAGAAAGTAATATCCGGCCTAAGATACTGAAGCATATAAAGCTGCAAGTTACCAGCAACGTCGTACTACCAGCCAGTATGGTTTTGGATAATGCGAATAAGCGAGCATAAAATATCCTTTATCCAATAGAAAATGCCAAAAATATCGCAATCGATAAGGATAAAAGTGCCCTAAAAATACTTTTAGCGAAACTAAATTTCCTACGCCACTCCCCGTTTTCCTGACGAATTATATTCTAAGATTTACTATAAAGAGAAGAACTATCTAGGTAGAGACTATAGTCCTTTAAATACTTAATACTGCGCCTAAGAAACCCTTAGTACGCAAGGTATATAAGGTACATTTAGTATATAACGTTCCTTATAGATTTTATAGATCCTACATACCAAAACGGCAACGTAATCTAATATAACTTAGTTACCCTTCGTCCTATAGTTTAACTAGTTCCAGCACCTCCCGCGCTTCCACCACTAGTTTATTTATATTTTCTTTTAGCAGCCATACTACTGCTAATATAAGGTCCGTAATAGTTAGATAAAGAACTATATCTTATAATCCCTTCTCTTTAGAGCTTTAAATCTAATTAAATATATATCTATAATCCGCGATTTTATAGATTTTATACCCTTATTTAATTGGTTTCTTTAGCATCTTATATTATTATTATTATTCATTGCTTAACGTCCGATTCGGATCCCTATTGGGCCCACGCGGACTACTCCTTATATACATGTGGGGAGAAAACTCTATTTGAGAAAACCCCGTGATCCATCTCCCCGCCTTTTGGGACTCGCCTGCGGAGCGCCTGTGAGGCGCCTGTTTAGCATCTTATATATATATAAGGATCTATAATAATTAGTGGGGTAATAGGGTAATAGAAGAAGAAAGAAAGAGAGATATATATACCTACTAAAGTACCGTACTATAAGTTTGTTAATACTTACTTTAGAAAAAGAAGAGTAATACTATTAAGAAGAAGCTTAAATAGATAAAGCAAGAGGTTTAAGCTTATACTACCAGACCTTATTAGAAAGTAAGTAATACTTATTTTGTTTATTACTCTTAGGATAAGAAATATAGCAATATCGCTTAATTTGCTTAAAGTGGTAGCATAATATATAGCTTATAATTAAGTATAAAGGACCTTTTTTAAAGTCCAAATTCTAATATATCTTAATTTAAAGCTCCTTGTAAACTTCTATATATATAATAGCGCCAAGAAACACATATAACTCCTCTATAAGCAGATCCGTCTATTCTTATACCCTTTCCCCTATTATCACGAAGACGATATATTATATTTAAACGCTAGATAAACAAGCATCAGATTTAAAAGAGTTAATAGCTATATATAGTTATTATAAGGACTTAAAAAGATTATTAGAGAACTTAATAGGAATGCAGCTGCGTCTAAATCTATATAAGGGCGTCAGGGCGGATAAACTATCTACCAAAGTCATTAAATAAGAAAAGGAAACTAGCTATATATATAGCGTAGCTGGTTCCTTTTCTTGTTTAATGACGTCGGCAGATAGTTTATCCGCCCCAACGCCCTTATATAGATTCAGCCGCAGCTGCGTTCCTGTTAAGTTCTCTAGCAATCCTCTTAAGTCTCCACGACAGCCGTATATAGCTATTAATTCTATAAATCTAATGCTTGTTTATCTAGCGTTTGCATATAATACATCGTTATCATAACATTAGGATTGCTCGCCCCGTCTAGCTAGACGTTAACAATAGCGCAGAGCTATTGCGGACTTTCTACGCAGAGTCTTTAACGTATCTAGTCCAGATTTTTTCTTCTTTTTTTTAGACAGCTACTATATCTAACCCAGCTCTTCTCCTGCTAGTGTAGCAGCTATAGCAGGAACTCTAGAACTAGCGTACTAAGATCCAATTGCTCCGATTAGACCTCAATGCCTTATACGTTAACGTCTACTAGCTCCAACTCCAGCTCTAGCTTCACCTCTAGACCTACTCTACGCCTGCCCCAACTACTTATCCGCGTCTCCCTAATCCACTACGCTTTAATAGTAAGCCTCTTACGTTATATATATGGCTCCTATTAATTAGGGCAAAGCTCTAATCCGACCAGCTTAACGGTACTAACGCGTTTAACTACGTATAGGATCGCCTTAAGCAGTCCTAGCAGGCTTCTATCCTACACCTCCGCCAGTTAGCCAAAGATACCCAGTCCTAGGACCCTAAGGATATCTTCTCTTTCTTCTAGCGCCTCTACTATAACCCAAGAGAACAACAGGAGGCTATTTAGCGCTTTTCGTCTATACGCCAGAGAGAAGAGGAGTCGCTTATTGTGTACCTTGCTTACTTTAAGCAATTCGCATATAAGGCTAATGCTTCCTCTTGGCTAGACGTATTACGCGTTATAGCACTCCACCGTAGCTTCTATCCTACCCTCTGCTAGTCTCTTAAGGAGTCAAGCGATACCCTGTTTAGCCTATCGTATAGTAAGTACATTAAGCTTATCTAGCGCCTTAATTGCCACTCCCGTCGCCCAATCTAGAACCCGCCAGTCCAGAACCCATTAGTCTAGAAACCAGCCCAGAAACCTATTGCCGCCTATAAGCCTATAGACGTTAACCTCTAGCTCTAGACTGCTAGTCTTGCCCCTGCTTCCTAGTCCAGAAACAAGTTAAGGGCCCCGCCTAGTTTCTACTCCCGTCCACCATCCGCTGCCTTATCGCGATCGCGATCGTCCTCTACTAAGTCTACTAAGCGTCGCGCATATCGCATAAAGAACGGATTCTGTCTCTATTGTGGTGCACGCGATTACTAGATTACCCAGTGTCTATACTCCTATAATAACTCCTAACCCTACCCTATTAAACCTGTCACCCCCTAAAAGGGGGGTACTATAACGGGACTCCCATTACAAGCGCTATGCTATACATATAGCTGGTTCCTTTTCTTGTTTAACAACATTAGTAGATAGTTTATCCGCCCCGACGCCCTTATATAGATTTAGCCGCAGCTGCGTTCCTGTTAAGTTCTCTAGCAATCCTCTTAGGTCTCTATAACAGCCGTATATAGCTATCAATTCTATAAATCTGATGCTTGTTTATCTAGCGTTCGTATATAATACATCGTTATCGTAATAGGTCTAATAGGGTAAGGTTAGGAATTATTATAGGAGTGTGGATACTAGGTAATCTAGTAATTGCGTGCACTATAATAGAGATAGAATCCGTTCTTTAGGCGATATATGTAATACTTAGTAGACTTAGTAAAGGATAATCGCGATCGCGATAATGTAGTGGATAGTAGGTGGGAGCCGAAGCTAGGCAGGGCTTTTAACTTATTTTTAGACTAGGAAGTAAGAATAAGACTAGCAGTCTAGAGCTAAAGGTTAACGTCTATAGGCTTATAGGCGGCAACAGGTTTCTAGGCTGGTTTCTAGACTAGCTAGTTCTAAATTAGTAGGTTCTAAACTAGTAGGCAATAGGAGCGGTAATTAAGGCGCTAAATAAGCTTAATATACTTACTGTATAATAGGCTAAATAGGGTATTACTTAACTTCTTAAGAGACTGGCGAAGGATAGGACGGAAGCTATAGTAGAGCGCTATAACGCGTAATACGTCTAGCTAAAAGGAAGTACTAGCCTTATATGCAAAATTGCTTAAAGTAAGTAAGGTACGTAATAAGCAACTCCTCTTCTCTTTAGCGTATAGACAAAAAGTGCTAGATAGCCTTCTATTATTCTTTTAGGTTATAGTAAAGGCGCTAAAAGAAGGAGAAGATATCCTTAGGGTCCTAAGACTAGGTATCTTTAGCTAACTAGTAGAGGTGTAGAATAGAAGCCTACTAGGACTGCTTAAAGCAATCCTATATATAGTTAAACGCGTTAGCACTGGCGAGCTAGTTAGATTAGAGCTTTACCCTAATTAATAGGAGCCATATATATAACGTAAAAGGCTTACCGTTAAAGTATAGCGGATTAGGGAGACGTAAATAAGTAGTTGGGGTAGATATAGGGCGGGTCTAGAGCTAGAGCTAAAGCTAGTAGATATTAACACGTAAGGCGTTAAGGTTTAATTAGAGCGACTAGATCTTAATATATTGGTTCTAAAGCTCCTACTATAGCTATTATACTAGCAGGAGAAGAGCTAGGTTAGATATAGTAGCTGTCTAGAAAAAAGGAAGAAGAAAAAAATCTAGACTGGATATATTAAAGGCTCTATATAGAAAGTCTACAATAGCTCTACACTATTAATACCGTCTAGCTAAATGGGGTAAGCAATCCTAATAGTACGAAGACGGTATATTATATATAAATACCAGATAAACAAGCATTAGTGTTAATATACTCGCTTTATCAACGTGCACGAATATCACTGTATTGCGATACGTATGCGGTGTTGAAGTTGGTAGTTATTGTTGTCTAGAAGTAAGGGGTTGCTCTAAGGTTAGGTTAGCTAGCCTTACTTCATGGTCTTGTAACCACGTCACATAACTAACATTCTGACACTGGAGCAACTCTAAAAAGAAGGCTAATCTACACTCTAAAGTCAAGTTTACTTTTAGACTATTTGTAGCGTATACGCAATAGCTTCCACGCTCCTTTTATAGGTCCGTAATTATATAACCCGTATTACGGCTTGTATAAATGTCTCTAAACCAAAGCCTGTAAAATACTGTATTATGGAGATACTACGCTAAGGAAGAGAAGAAGAAGAAGAGTTATTAGGGGTAGCAGGTTAATATATCGCGAGGGCCGCCAAGGCGCTAGTAGTAAGCGAGCTAATAGCAATTTTCCATGCCGGGCATAGAAAATCCTAATTGGTTAGTTAAATTTAGGGTCCGCACTATTATAATCAGTTACCTAACGCTAAGCTAAATCTAAGTTTATTCGTTTAACCCATCCTATAACTTGTAGGTTAATTCGGTTTGTATTAATAAGCCATTAAAGAGCCGCGTAGGGTTTTTCCTTTGTTATAGCGTTAGTAGGGTTGGCCTCTCTATTAATCTATTTCACCTTTGTAATTTGTTTCCGTTTATAGGCTTGCCGGAGGCACATTATATTAATTATTAGGCGTTTTTCTTGGGTGGTTCTAAGTTGTACTAGACAGTTATATAAGGACTTAGAGTTAGTGCAAAGCACAAATAGAAGGTTAATTTATAGAATCTTATCTACTGTAGACTTAATCGCAACGCCAATATTAAAGCTATGGGCCGTGCCGTAGAGTTTAAAAGCTAGTACGCTCCAAATAACTCTTTTGCACTTAACTAAGCTCCAATAAACGATATTGGCCTTCTTTATAGCATTAGCTAGTATAAGGACGTAGCTAATCTGCAAAGAGAGGTCCTTGTTATTGGTAAATAACGCGTCCGTAAATACCAGTAGCTATAGGGTTTTGATATCTAACTTAATAAACTTAAGACCTCTATTAACGTTCTTAATTTGCTAGTTTAGACGCTTATTTAACTATTTTGCGTCTTTTTTGTTGGGGTTAATTACCTAGGCGGTAAAGAATAAATTGAATAAGGCTTCTGGCTAGTATACTAAAGTAATATATATACCTCTAGCACGTTAAGCGATATACTGGTCCTTTAGAGTTAAGGTTTTTATAGCTCCTCTTAATCCTATACTTATGGCAAGCTTAGTGCTAATTATACTAAGGTTTATATATTGTTGTTCCTAAGTAAGCGTAATACTCCTATTAGTTAGTAGCTGAATAACTCCACCGTTAAACTTAATGGGTGTATTAATGGTGAGTTATTCCTATTCCTTAGCTATAAACTTGGCCTTATACAGCTTGTTTTGCTCTATATTTGTAAAGGTCTTATCTACTAGGAATAGAGTATTGTTAGTTTATAGGCCTATAATACTAAAGGGTTCGTTACTCTATAGGAGGCAGGGGTCATATATAGACTGGTCTATATATAACTGTTAGATATAATGCGAGTAATATATCTTAAATTAGTGGTTACCGGCTTCCAGTACTCTGTAGAGTGGTTTTATAACCTTTAAAATGGAGGCCTCGTTAATCCTAAGTTGCTTAATTAGCTTGTGCGGAGGTTATACATAAAACTCTTAATTTAGTGTGGTGGTTAATTGTATGTAGGCCTATAAAATATCTTGGAGGTAAAGTCGTGCCTATAGAAGCTTTATAGCGGCGATATAGAGAATTAGTTATTGGCTAACTTGTTAAATAGTTAGTAATTAAGTAAGAACCAGTTCCTTTTCTAAGTCGTTATAAGCTTATATGACTAGTTAGGATTTCTTAAAGGCTTTATTAGTTCCCTTATTCTTAATCTTATTAACAAATCGCGAGTTAAAGAGTTATACGCCTTATAGTATATCCGTAAGTCTTATAATCTTAAAAACTCCCTTCTTAAGTAGATTAGTAAGCTCCTTCTATTAGAAGGCGCTGAATTAGGTACTAAATTAACTGTCATCCTATAGGTAGATAGTGATATTAGTTATAGCTATAAGTAGAGGGTATTTATAAGGGTGTCCTCTGCCTTGTTTTGGGGGTTATTACTAAGCTTTAGTAGGTCTCTCTAAAATAGTCTTAGAAAGGGCTAACCCAAGTAGAGGTTTAGGTAGCAATTCTAGTCTAATAATTTACTCCTGCGATTCAGTTGCTTAAAGGTAGGGTTTTACAACCATAGATTAGAAGGCTATAGGTCTGCTAGACAGCTTAATAGTGTATATTTCACCCTTAACAGTAAGTAAGGTAAATAGCCCGTCCTAATAGCTGCTTTGGCCAGTGTTTCCTTCTCTCTAGACTAAAATAGGTAAGTTTGGTGGGAGATTATAAATTATATTAGTATTAGGTCTGTTTCGCATATTTAGCGCGTTAGCAATCTGTCGTTTAGCTTATAGCTTCTATATCTCTACCATAGCCTTTTTAATTGCGGTAGCGCGTTATATAATAGTGGGGGATAGTATATCGGATTTGACCATTCGGGGGTAGGCTTTAAAGACTAGAAGTATAGGAACTAGTCCTTTAGGGCTAGCTAAATCGTTAATTGCTTTAAACGCTATTTAGAGTCCCATCTCCTTATTAATGTTAAGGATTTCAGTTATAATAATCTAGTAGGCTCGCTGTAATAGACTATAGTAGCGCTCTACTATTCTAATAGAGTTATATGCTTTGACCGGTACTCCCTTTATACTAATTCCCATAATGGTGGCGTATTACTTAAATTCCTTACTAACGAAGTTCTTTCCAGTGTTGTGGGTAATTAGGTTTAGTGGCCCTAGGTAGATATTAATCCAGCATATCTATAGAACGTTCTATATATATTTAGCGCTAATGTCTTATAGCTATCTACTGGCTTAGAATCGCGTTTCTTTATTAATAATATATAGGAGGGGTGATCTGCTAATATACATAATGTTAATAATAATATTATAGTTAAAATTAACATCGTCTTATAGGGTAAAGCGGAATCTGCCTGGTGATTTACTAAACTTCTAACAGTAGTAGTAGAACTTGGTTAGTTACTTAATGGCCATTCTATTAGTTTTATGGCCAGTATAGTAGAGTAGCTTTTATAATTTTTTAACTAAGGGATGTCTAAATCGGTGATATAGGCGCCGTAGCTCTATATCTGTTAAGTAGTAGGGGTTCGCGTTAAAGGATTTAGATAAATATAACTATAGTAATAAGCTCTATAGGAGAAATAGGTAGCCAAACCATCGTACTACTGGCACTTTTTTAGTGTAAGTGATAACAACGTTTCTAAGGTTGTTATAGTAGATTTAGAGTCTATCTATATCCGCTAAATAGAGCAAGAAGGGGGTATCTATATGGACAATATAAAACTGTATCTTGCCTATAGGGGTGACAATATCTATAGTTCTAATGGAGGTAGCAATTCTAATGCCGAACTACATATTAACTTGTCCTTTGGTTAAGGTATTAAGTCTTATAGATTGGTCCGCGTTTTGTAGTGCCTAGAATTATCTATAACCGGCCATAGACTTCTTTAACGTACTAGTATCAATTATAATTCCTATAAATACCGTAGAAGTATAGCGTGAAATGGCGGTTGTTGTGTTATAGTTAAATGGGTTAGTTTCCGTAGTAGGTTCCATAGAGGTTGCAGTAAGTAAATAAGCGTAAGCCTTATTGGCTAGTTCTATACTTATAGAGGTTGCTTTGTCTGTAGTAAGAGTCCTAAATAATATAAGGTAGTAGCTGTTAGGGTCTTCTAGTTCTTCCTTGCTATTATTATTATTAGTGTTTTTATTAGCGTCTATGTCTAGTATAAGAGCTTTAAAAGTCTTATTACACTCATTATCGTCGTCTCCTTTACAGTAGATAGTGTATTGTCTGAAGCGTTCTTTAAAGTTACCATTGCGGCCCTTGCTATTGTTAAAACGTCTTTTGTACTTATTTCTAGAACGGTTCTGCTCCTCCTCTATATATTTCTATGAGCGGTAGCTCTCCTTTTGGTAAATATAGCACTTGGTCTTTAGGGACCTGACGGTGTTTTATCTATAGGAGCGGGTTTGGTTATGGTTATTACGGATATTACGGCGGTATATGCGATCCGTAAAGTAGGCTCCTTAAGACGGTCTTATTAAGGCCTAGGAAGGGTGTTCCTTCTCCTATGCAACTATAGAAGATTGCAGCTTGCTAATTAACTGGGAGAGGTCTTTAGAAGGGTTGGAAATAGCAATACGGCATACTAGTACTCCTTAGCAAGCGGTAACTAGCTTATTTATAAGGAAGAGGTCTGTATAAAATTCTAGGTATAATCTGTGGTGATGTTTTAAGAGCTTATTAAGGAGTAGTTAGAAACTCTAATAGATTTGCTTATTAGGGTTCTCGTTAATGATTCCTTAGAAGTCGGTAGTGTTCTATTTAGTAAGGTTTCTCCGATAGTACTCTAGTTCTTTAAAGAAGTAACGCATATAGTTGCATACCTTAGTGAATAATCTAGTTAAAAGGCTGCTATTATAGTAGTGATCCTAAGTAAGTCCCTTTAGCATGGTTAGGAATGCAGTTATATAGCCTTTAGGAGGTAGACTAGCTCTCTTGTAGATATCATAGAAGATAGTTAACTTAAAGTTAAAGCTATTACTCACTCTATTATACTTTTGGTTGTCTGTGTAGATCTTAGCAATAGTAGCTGCCTCTTTGCTGTATATAGGCAGGTGTATAGTAGGGTCGGTATTGGTAGTACTAGGGTGAAGGTACTGGGCAGGAGGAGCACTAGGTAGGGTAGGAGCGGTTACTAAAGGGAAGGTAGAGGCAGTTGCTGTAGGCAATAATTGCTGGTTCTACGTCTATAGGAGTTAAGTAAGGAGGGTAAGTAGTTGATCCTGGGTAGAGGTAGGTATAGCTTACTATTAGGTGGCGGTTGGTGCAGTTTGCTAGGGTATAGATGCAATAGCTAGTTAGGGTGTCGTAGGGGTAGGTATTTGTGTTCTAGGTGTTGTAGCTATAGCTATAGGCTGAATTGTAGGCGTTGGAGGTAGTGGAGGTAGTTAATAGTTTACAGGCGTCGGTACTGTGTAGGAAGGTAGTAGGCTGTGGGGGGGGGGTTATAGGAACTAAAGAGGCTATAACTAACAGGGTTATAGCTTGATTTAATATTAGAGCTGTTTATGTTAAGTTAAGTTATTCTTGTAGTGCCACTATAATTATAGGGCTGACTTCCTTAAGAGCTCCTATAATTTCCTTATCTGTCCATTCGTGAGGTTCCTCTTCTGTAAGGACATTATGTAGAACCTTATAAAGTGGGTATTTATTGCTATATGTGGCGATATATACTCCTCTTTAGAGTAGGTAAGTATGGAGCTTTGCTCTAGTAACAGAGCGTATCTTTCTAAAGTCCTTAATGGTAAAGCCTTTAAATTCTTCTTGGAATAGCGACCGTAGTATATAATCCGTAAAGTTCTTATATATATACTTATAGATTTTTGTTTCTATATATTCTTCCAGGTCTTCCCCTAAGGCAGTTGCTATATTAATCCTATAACCATATCTGGCGATTCTCTCCTTCTATTTAGGATCCATCTTATTGTATAAAGCAGTGTACTAGTCCTTGTATATGTTTAGTTTAAGGTTAAGGTTAAGGTCAAGGTTAAGGTCAAGGTTAAGGTTGAGGTCGTTGAGGTAAGGGTGTTGAGGTAAGGGTGTTAAGGTAAGGGTGTTTTGGGTATATACGTCCTTTACAGCCGTCAGGCCTGTAAAGTTCTTAGCAAGATTACTATTCTCTTAGCAATCTGTTGTATTGGCTGTAAGGCCAGTACAAATTCTCTTAAGCTTAAGGGAGGTCGCAATCTTCTTTGAGTAAAGATACAATTCTCTAGGCGATCTAACGCGTTAGCAGTTAAGCTAATACGTGGTCTCGAGCTTTGAGGGTGATATAGCTTTCTCCTTTAACTGGAATAGATAAGGCTAGGCAATCCATGTACTGTTTCTAGTACGGTTCTTAAGCTCTAGCTTATTGCGTATTTCCTAATCTGTACATCTACTGATTAGTGTTGGTATACTCGCTTTATTAACGTGCACGAATATTACTGTATTGCGATACGTATGCGGTGTTGAAGTTGGTAGTTATTGTTGTCTAGAAGTAAGGGGTTGCTCCAAGGTCAGGTTAGCTAGCCTCGCTTCGTGGTCTCGTGACCACGTCACATGACTAACATTCTGACAATTAGATTTAAAAGAGTTAATAGCTATATATAGTTGTTATAAAGACTTAAAAGGATTGCTAGAGAACTTAATAGGAATGCAGCCGTAGCTAAATCTTACCTTAATAGGCTTAGACGTGATTTTATTAGTACGAATTTTTAATCGGTCCGTAAGCTAACTAACTACATTTATACAAAACTACCAGAATTACGTCTAAGCGTGTTTCGCAACACTTAAGAGTAATTTAGCGATATCTGCGTTGTGGAGGTTGCGGATATTAAAATAACTCAATACTAGTATTTTATATTATTTTCTAAAGTTTATTAATTATATAATAGCACCTAGGCTTTTAGAATATCTTATTTTTATTACTTAGGTATTTTTAGGTCTTATAATTATTTTCGTTAAAAAAAACTATATTATTAAGAATTCTAGTACTATATATAACTTTATTAAATGCTAACTAATATATATAAAACCTATATAAATCTATAATAGCCGCCTTAAAGAACCTATTATAGCCTAGCGGATATATAGTGTCCGCGTTATAGTATATAACACCTACTAAAACCTTATTATCCGCCAACTACTAAGTTACGGATATTTAGTAAATCTACTATATACCGCTACTAAAACCCACTAGGTAGAGAGGGAAGAAGTTAAATAAAGTACCAAAACAGCCGCAGTTATATTAGGTGCTAAATAATTGAACTTAAAGGAGTTATAAAATAAACTAGGAGTAATGGTTATAGAACTTTTAAGATTAGCTTTTTGCGCTTTATAGAGAGAGTAAAGCCTAGTAGCTAAGCAAAGTTAATAAGGCTATTATATTTTTATATCCATATTGCAGACATATAGAATAATTTAAAGCCCTTAGGTAGCTGCTGTTTAAGAAAAAAGATATAATATTTATTATAAAAACTTTATTTAGTAAGAGTATAATAATATAAGTAATGCTATGCCTTCTTTAGGCCTTAGTAGTAATTATTATCTTGCTATTTAATGTAATTGGTATAAAGTAGAAGGTAAAGATTAAGGAGCTTTTTAGAATAAGGCTAGTTTATATATACGCCAAGATAATATCCGTACGTCTTTTATAGGAAATCCACATTAGAGTATATACCTATATTTTAATATTGCTAAAGCTGTTAGTTAGTAAAAGGTTTTATAAGACTTTTACTAACCCTACCTTTCGTACACATATTGGCTTAGTAGTAATTAATAAGGTGTACCTTATAGCCGATTAGGGGGGTTTATTCCAGAATTTGTATATATAGCTATAGAAAGTACGGTCGTTATTAGGGCAAAAGCCTTAGTTTGCTTATACTGCAACGCTTAATAATATAATGTTTAAGATTGTTTAAAAGTTAGCGGGCTTTTAAAATAATATTAATATAGTACGGATATTAATTGACCGATTAGATCTATTAATTATTAGAGAATATATTAAGCGAGGAAATAAGAAGTCCTTTAAGAGCTTATACTTTATTATAGACCGCGCGTATACCGCTATATTTACTAAGTAGAGAATCTAATACACGCCAACTCCCTACTAGATTTTAAAGATAATTATCTTTCTTAATTTAAAGGACCTAATATTACTAGGTAGGGACTTAATTTATTTATAGTTAGTATATTACGGATATTAGAAAGTATAGGCTAGAAGAGTTATTTAGCTTTATTATATATTATTAGCTATTACGGATAAAGATAGACTATATAAGGAGTTTAGAAAGCCTAATTTAGAAATCTGTATTCTACTCTCCTTTAACGCGCTTGCCTACGGCGCTAATATTTTTAATATTAACTATATCGCGCAGTATTGCATACCTAAAGATAAGTCCATTAATATAATGTGGCAATAACTTGGACGCGGTACTTGTAGTAGCGGTTAAATAGGTAAGGTAATATTTCTAATTAAGGATTGGTATAAAGGTCTATATAAGGATATTACTAGGCCAGCTAAAAATCGCGGTTGTACTAGTAGAGCCTTCCAATCTTAGCTAAGTTAACTTAGCCACGAATATTATATTAAGCGATAGGTGCTATAAGAGGATAAGGCTACTAATTTTGCTAGCGATATATCTTTAAGAGTATCCGTATATAGTAATGCTAATTTTAATTTGTTCGCATCTAATATAGAGTAAGAGCTTAGTCTGGGTAGAATATCTATAGTTCTATTTGCGGATATTCTACTAAAGCTAAGAAAAAAGTAGCTCTCTTCTATTATATATATGCTCTTATAAATAAGGAAAAGGGCTACTTATAAAAGATTATATTAGAAAACTATAAGGAACAGTCTCTGTCTACTAGTGGCTAGGGTTATTACTCTAACTATAATCCTACTTTATAGGCTTTTAAAGAGTTTAATATCCGCAAGCTGTGTATATAGAGGGGATTCTAAGGAAAATGTAATAAAAGGCCTTTACTGTAAGCATAAAAAACTAGCTCTGTAACTAGATAGAGAAGAAATATTAACACGTTATTTAGAATCTAACCTTAAGCTATATTATATCTAATAAGCAAATTGTTACCCTCTATAGCTGCGCCTAGTATATAACTAGCTATAAGGTATTTAAGAAAAACCTACCTAATTAGAATTGTAATTAGCTTGGTAATAATCTAGATAAGTTTATTGCCTTTTTTTAAGCGGAGGTAGAAAAGGCAAATTAGGTAAAAAGCCAGCTATTAGCGTTAGTAAGTAAATTAAAAGATAGCGTAAAGCGGATATTACTACGGTCTTGTTACGAAGTGAGCATAAGCGGTAAGAATATATAGCGAAGTAAATATTATTAAGCTATGTATATAAACTGCGTAATAAAGTCAAGACATTGCGTAAGGATAGAAAGTAAGGAAACGGGGAGAAAGGGTATATATTGTGAATTTGGTTGCTTAGTTAATACGTACACAAAGCAGAATAGGATTTAAGTAGCGGACCTAGCAGAACTTAGTAGGATTTAGTAGACTTAGTAGAATATAGTAGAATACGGCAGATTACTATTAGATTGCCATTTTATGGTTAGTCTCTTCCTACTGCGTTAGTAGAAACAGGTAGATATATATAAGGTATTACGGAGGTGTCCCGTAACAGTACCCCCCTTTAAACTTAAGCTTCTATAAAATAGGGCTGTAGTAGTTCTGGGTGGAGTTTGTAAAAGTCTTCTGTAGCTTATATAAGTCCTATAAAGTTAATAGGTTCCTATATAGGCTTAGTAAAGCCTCTCCATTTTATAAGGTATATATATTTGCGTTTCCGTTTATTATACTTAATATTATTAACTCTTTTAATAAAGTACTTATCCTTACTATCCACTTTAACTAGTAGGGGAGGGTTCTAAATCTATCTAGGTAGGGTATCTAATATAGGGGTAGTAGGGTGGAGGACTAACGTATAGAATATAGGGTAGATTTTAACCGTATTAGGGAGCTTTAGTTAGTAGGTATAAGGAAAGACAACTTTTTTAACCTTATAAGGGCCGGTGTTCTTCCAATTAAGTTTCTTAGTAGGTTATTCCATGCCCAAATTTTTTATATCTAGCTAGATAAAGTTACTAATTTAGTAAGCCAGAACTAGGGTTTAGTTCTTATTTACTGCGGCTTTATAGACAGATTGGGCCTATATTATTTCATTAGTAAGGAACTCTTATAATTCTTTTATCTTCTTTATAAATTTGTTTACTTTTGCAACTTATAAGGCGTAATAAGCTAGGTAAGGAATATTACTAAAAGGTTTAAAACCTATTTGCAGATACTAGCCATAGTTAGCCAGAAATAGGAAGGCCTTTATAGTTTCTAAGATAAAGTTATTTATAGTAAACTTAGTGAATATAAGCTATTCTATCCAGTTGTCCTGTAAATATAATACATATATTTAAATATACTATTCCATTATAGCATTTACACGTTTTATTTAACCATTCGTTTCTAGGTGGTATACTATAGATAATAGTGCTCTAATATAGAGTTGGGTAGTTAGTTCTTTTTAAAATATAGAGATAAACTAGCTGCCTTTATTAGAGATAATTGTTTTAGAGAGTCTATAGAGTTTCTATATATAATTTAGGAATAGTTAGGTAATAATAGGCGCTAACATATTAGGGTAGGCAATTAAGTATTTTATCTTAGATAGTTAGTCTATAACTACTATAATATTTATATAGCCTTTACTTACAGGGAGCTTAATAATAAAGTTAATTAAGATATCCTTTTATCTTCGGTCTAGAATAGATAGTGGCTTTAAAAAGCTGTTATATATCTTATATAAAGCTTTAGCTTATCAGTAGGTATAGTAGTTAGAGACGTACCTTTATATTATATTATACATATTTAGCTAGTAATATTCCTGTTAAAGCAGTTTTAGGGCTTTTTCTTGGCCTAGGTAACTGGCTACTAGTAGGTTATATATATATTTAAGGAGCTTAAGCTTAAGTTTATCATGGTTAGGTATAACTAGGTAATTCCTATAGTATAAGCGGTCTCTATAAGCTTTATATTTACTTAAAAAAAATCTTTTTAAGCGTCTAATACTACTTTAGATTAGCTTAAGCGTCTCTTAGATTAGCTTAAGCGTCTCTTAGGTAAACTTATTATTTAGGTATTTATTAACTATTATCTGTTTAATTAATTAATTAGTTATTTTAAGGACGTGCATTATAACGTCTTTAATAAAAGGGTTAAATAGCTTAGGGCAAAGTAGGGTTTAATTACGGTAGGTATACACTTTTTTCTATACTGGCATGTCTTATAAACGTTAGGTTAAGGTATTAGGTTTTTAACCCTAAACGCCTAGGCGGTATATAATTAAGAATTGGAAATAAGACAGATATTCTAACTAGCGGGCTTAATAATAACTTAGCTATTTTAGAGTTGTAAAGTACTATAGATTTTTATAGTTGCTAAGGACCTTAATTGGAAATCTGGCGCCTTTTAGTTTGGGTTACCATTATTTAAAACATCTAATAATAGCTAATAATTCCTTATTATAGATCTTATAGTTATATTTAGCTAAACTTAGTTATTTTAAGAAGTATACTATAGGGTGTAGTACTTCTTTCTTATTATACTAAGCCAGAATGCCTCTAGTAACATAGTTGGATAAATTAGCTTCTATAACACTCTTTTAGTTTAGATTAAAGTATTAGAGTATAGGAGCGGTAGTAAATATAACTTTTAGATAGGTGAAGGCTTTCTTATATTCCTTATTAAAGATAAAGGCTTTATCCTTTTAGGTTAAAGCTATAAGGGGTAAAACTAGAGCGGAGAAGTTATTAATAAACTATTAGTAGAAATTAGCAAATCCTATAAAGACTCTTATATCCTTAACGTTCTTAGGTTCTTACTAGTTTATAATTACTTTAATCTTCTTTAGGTCTATTTATATACTATTTATAAAGATAATAAGTCTAAGGTATGGGACTTCCGTTTTATAGAATTTGTATTTATTTATGTTTAACTATAGGCTAGCTCTACGCAGAGCTTCTAGAATAAGGTTAACGTATTTCTTATATTTAGTTAAGTTATTACTATATATTAAGATATTGTTAATATAAGCAGTATAGAAAATGTCTAGGTAAGGTTATAGGGTATTATTTATAAAGTACTAAAATAAACTTAGGGTATTTATAAGGCTAAACGGCGTTACTAAGTATTTAAATGGTCTATACCTAGTACGGAATGCGATAAGCTATTTATCTCCTTTTATAATATAGAGGCGGTTAAATACGTAAATAAGGTTAAGTTTTATATAGTAGTAAGCCTTACTTAATTAGTTTAGTGTTTTTTAAATTAATAAGAGCGGGTACTAATTCTTAATAGTAATAGTGTTAAGGGCTTAGTAGTCTATATAAAAGCGAAGACCGCTGCTAGGTTTTTTAATAAAGATTATAAGTATAGCTATAGGCGAAGAACTTGCTCTAATAAATCCCTTACTAAGGTGTTTGTTTAAGTACTTCTATAGTACTTAGAGTTTATTTTAGGATATTCTATATAGGGGTCTAAATCCTAGCTGTTTTCCTTCTTTAAATATAATCTTATAATTATATAGTTGGTACTCTACTAACTTATTAGCTTCCTTTTATAAAAATACTTCTAGATATTTATAGTAATATACTAGTACTTTTATAGCAGGGTTAGTGTACTTCTTTAGTACTAGGGCCTTTTTAATATTAGCCATTATAATAGTAAAGATTGTATATTTAGGTTTTTGAGTAAGTTATGCTAATAGGGTAGCTTAAATTATATATATATCTAAGGTGTTAAGCAAGCTTAGGTTATCCTTAGTTTCTTATATAGTTTTTTATTTGGTTTTAGGTTTAGTATTAGATATAGAGTTAATATTAGATTTAGGTTTAGGTTCTTTAAGTATCCTTTTTATAGTAGAATACTAGTTCTTTTAGTACTTTTATATATTAAGCTTAAGCTTTTACTTAGTTTAGGGTGTAATAGTTAGAGTTAGTTTATGTGGTCTAGAGTAGTTTCTAGGTTCTTAGTAAATATTAATAGAAATCTTATATTAGTAGAATTTGGTAAAATTCTTAGGTTAGTAAAATTAGGTAGACTTTTTAGGTATAGGGCAGACGTTAGTAGAAATTTTAGACTAGTAGATTCTGGTAGATTTTTAGATTTTAGTTTAGGGTTTAAGTAGTAAGTTATAAGGCACTTCTGCTTATAATAGGAGGCGGTAAATAGGAGCTTAAGGTTGTTTTAATTAATAGTTACCTTATATAGCTTTATCTAGGGTTGTCTAAGAATTACTAGGTAACCTAGGGTAGTTATAAAAAGCCTAATTAGTTCTTTATAGTTTAGGTATTAAAGTTTTAGAAATACTATATAGGCAATACAGCCTAAGATAGTACGTTTACTATTAAATCTAAATACGTTAATTGCTAGTTAAGGGGGGTTAAAGTAAAACTATTATCTTATATAAAGATCTTATTAATAAATCCTATGCTACTAGCTCTTGTGTTAATTAGGGCTTAAGTATTAGCCCACTAATTATTCTACTAAAGACAATAGTTAATAGTTATACTATAATTCTAAAAGTTAGAGTTTGTAATATCTAAATCATTTAATAAGATCCTAAGGCAGCGCCGTCCTAAAGAGTAACTTAGCTCTAAAACCTTCCTTTTAGAGGTAATTAGGATAGGGTTCCTATAGAATATTAGTTATAACTTTATCCTTATAAGTAGTGCTTACTAGATATAGGGCTAGAACTAGGTAAAGATTAGGGATGGTAACTAGAGGATTAATACGGTAAATAGTTGTTAGTATTAGCCGTTTATAAATTATATTAGGGCATAGGGATAGAGTAGTATTTTAAGATATAAGCCTTGCTTCTATATTTAAAGTAAAGGCTTAGCTTAATATATTATTCTTATTTAGGGGACCCTAGTAGGGCGTATCCTAGGGTCCCTATATTAATATCTATAGCGTTAGGGTACTTAGGCTAAGATAATAACTTAGTAGATATTTATAGGATTATTATGTTATATTAAGGAGTGGACTTTAGTATTAAGCGTAGTATATTATTATACTGTTTATTAATAATGTTTATATAGGCGTTAAGGGCTCCTAGTAGGTCTATGCCTATTAGGGAGGTTTTTAGTTTAGTGCTTAGGAACTTAATAAGGCTGTTAATTAGTGCGGAGTCATTCTAGCCTATTTCTTTTATATAACGGTTAAATTTAGAGAAGTATACTAGGAAGCTTTTTATTTCTTAAGCTATATGGTTTGTTATCCTCTAAGTAGTAGCTTAGCAGTTTAAATTACCATATATAGCTTTAAGAAGTATAACTAGACTTTATACTAAGTTTAGTTAAAGGGGTTTAATAAGGTTAGCTATATCTCCTCCTAGTTAACTTAGGGCGTAGTAAAGTTAGTTAGCTTTAGTTAGGTAGCAGTTAGCATTACTAGTTAGCTTATTTTTAAGCTAGCTTAGGAATAATTAGAGTTCTTATTATTTACTAGTAAATATTAGAGAGTCTAATAGTTATTTAGATTGTTATAATGCGGTAGTTGGTTTAGGGTAAATAGCTACTATAGGTTTAGAACTCTTATCCCGCGTATTTATTTCTAAAGATAGTATTTAGTCTTAGGGCCCTAGTATAGGCATCTTAAGGGTACGGATTTCTTCTTAGAGGTTCTTAATTATTTACTAGTATTATGCTTTTTATTTAGCTTATTATTAAGTTAAAGTAGCTTAGTTTTATATAAGGGCGTCTATAAAGGACTTCTATATCTCTATTAATTATTTTTAGAGTGTGGATATAATGCCGGCGGCTATTATAGGGGCTTTAGGGTTATTCTATATTTTAGAGGGTAGTATATAAGGTTAACACAATATAGTGTTACAAAGTAAGCATAAATGGTAATAATATATAGCGAAGTAAATATTATTAAGCTATATATATAAACTGCATAATAAAGTTAAGATATTATATAAGTAGAGAAGGTAAGGAAACGGGGAGAAAGGGTATATATTGTAAATTTAGTTGCTTAGTTAATATATACATAGAGAAGAATAGGGTTTAAGTAGCGGTCCTAGCAGAACTTGGCAGGATTTAGTAGATTTAGTAGAATATGGCAGGATGCGGCAGATTGCCGTCAGATTGCCGTAAATTGCTATTAGATTGCCGTAGATTACTATTAGATTGCCATTTCGCGGTCGGTCTTTTCTTACTACGTCGGTAGAAACAGGTGGACATGTATAAGGTATTATAGAGGTGTCCTGTGACAGGTCTAGGGTAGTAGAGAGGCGTATAGTATTGGCAGCTTAATGTCCGTAAATATAAATAGCCTAGCTACCTTAATTAATATCTGTTAAAAATTTGCATATAGGGCTGCTAATACTATTACCTTCTTAGCCTATATTTAGTAGGAACGCGTAGCTAGCTAGCTTAAACTCTAGCTAGTAAAATGCCTTTAGGCTAAGTACACTAACACCTTATAATAGATATTAGTCCTAGTAACGCAATAGTTGGGTTTAGTTTTTAATATAGGGCGGATATCTAGGATCCCAAAGTTAGGCTAGGTATTAATAGCCCTAGGGCAACAATTAGCGTTAGTTATTAAGTATTAAGTATCAGCCTCTCGGATATTAGGGCCTATACTATAATAATAGACATTAACTCCCTACAGCTCCGGGATATCTAAGTCTATACTATAGCATTAGAAATTAGTCTTTAGGGTAGGCTAGGTATTATAGCTTATAAGGCAGCTTTGTATCTTAACCCTTAAAATAATTTAGATATTAGAGGGTACAGCGTAGTATTAGGTCTTAGCCCTTAGAGTAATTTAGATATTAGAGCCTATAGCAAAGTATTAAGCCTTAGCCCTTAGAGCAATCTGGATATTAAAGCTTATAGCATAGCATTAAATCTAAATCCTTAACGCAGTCTAAGTATTAGAGCTTATAGTACAACACTAAGTTTTAACTTTTAGATAAGCCTAAGGTTTAATATTCGCAATATAGCACTAGAGCTCTGATTACAAAAAATATATTAAGACAGAAACGTACTATAAGCCTAAGTATTTAAAAGTCCTCTAGCATATTATCTGTAGCATTATTAAATCCGTCCTTATAAGGGTTATATAGTAAACTACTAATATAAAATATCCGTATATTAAAATTAGCAATGCCGCCCTGTAAGAGCTGCTTTAATTTAAGTTAAAGAATAGCAGGTGTCTTAAACCCAACGTCCCATATACACTAACGTATAATTAAGTCCTTAGCAATTATATCTATAAGGGACTAGATATTAACTACAGGAGACTTAATTATATAATTAGATATTATACGCCTACTAAATACATTCTTAAACTTAGCACGAAGAGGTCTAGTATAGCTTATAGTAAGAATACTCTACTTAAATAGAAAGTCTACTCTAAAGGTTAAGTTTCTATATAATCGGAGTAGCTCCTTTAGCTAAAGATTTAGTAGTTTATTAAGTTAATTAGCTTTAAAAAAGCTATTTAGCTTTCCGCAATTATTAATTAACCTATTTGCAAGTATGGCCTGCTAAAGTACTAAATTATATACCTCTATTATAATTAACTTTCAGAAGTATATTGTTTTAGATATATAGTTATTACTCCTTAATCCAGTAAAGTAAAGGTAAAAGTAGGCAATTACACGCTTTAGAAGGCTAATATCCGTATACTTAATAGCGTATTTTAACACTTTATATATTTTAACCACCTATAGATACTAAATATAATTAAAGAACTCCACGTTAATAATCTAAGTATGCTAGCTTATAGTAGCGGAGCTAGGTTCTATAAGTAATTAATCTATAATCTAAGAACCTCCGCGGGCGGAAGTTTATAAAGGAAATAATTTATTAGCCTTATAGCCGACTTTAGAGCTAAAACCTACTACGTGGATATCCTTAATATGCTATAGAAACTGCTTAGGTATTAAGGATCTAATATATCTTTTAACCGTACCTTCTTTATAGATATTAAGCCTATCGCAGATATGTATTAAGAAGAGCGCAATAATGCGGGCATTAAAACTATACAGTACTAGCTCCTTAAGATAGTAAAAGAAAGGGCGCTCTATAGGAACATTTTATTACCTAAGGTAATTTATATGAGTATAAAGTATAGAATACTACTGTGCAAATTGCTTACTACTAAAGAAAGTCCTTATAATTGTATATAGAAAGTTTAACTAGAGGTGCTAAAGACCTAAAACAGGTAGTACCTAACGGTGGCTATTATATAAGAGCGCAGCCTCTACTTGCTTCTACTTATAGGTATAAATAAGCTTTGCAGTTTTCTAGTTACTATATACTAGATATAATTAGTCCTAGAAATTATTATCGCAATTAAGCTGTAATTGCTCTAGGAAGATTATTTTAACTATATGGTAGTTGCTATTTATAGAAGCCTTACTGTCTATAATAGGGCCTAGGTTTATATAGGTTGTATTTACAAATAGTAGAATATTAATCTCTAGTATACGCGGATATTTAAGCTTAGTATTAGATTTAAAGATATTATTTATAGCGGCTAGATACGCGCTTTAGAGAGTATCTATAATTATAAAAATAGAGATCTAATTTTAAACGCTATTATATATATTTCCTAGCACTTTAGCAATATTATTAATCTAAAGCTATACTTAGTTATATAGTATACTTTAAAGAAGGCTATTAGGGGGAATATAAGATCTGTAGATAAGCTTTTTAGTAGTATAGAAATAGAAAATACTAATATCTCCAATTAACTAATATCGCGTTTACTTAAGGTAGTTAAAATTATTATATATAATATAGATATTATTAAGAGTAGACATTAATTAGAGGTAAGCCTTTAATAATATTAGCACTAGTATATCCGCCGCTAATATTATAACCTTCCTTAGAGTGTTTAGCTAATTCTATCTTCTAGTAGTTAAGTGTCTTATATCTATTAATAAGCCCTAGTTTATAAAGCAGTAATAGAACCTAATGCTTTATACCTATGCCTTAAAGATAAAAACTAAAAAGCCGAGTAAAATAGTTGGTAGAGCTTTGAGCGCAGCCTAATAAAAGGATAGATATAAGAAGAATAACCCGCCCTAAGTACGGATTTCGCGATTTATTACTTCTTAATTATGCCAATAATCCTTCTATTAGTTAGTAGAGTAGAGGTATATATTAGCTAATTGCCTTATAGCCCTGCGAGAGTTAAATGTCTTTAAACTCCAGATCTAACTTCTATAGGCTAAAAATAACCGTCTTCTGCTAAAGATTACAAAGCTCTTTATAAAGGATATTTATACCGCATTAACTAGTTCCAAATGGATATCCGCAGTCTTTATAATTATATTACGGATTTCTTTGTCCTCTAGAAGGGTAGTAGTAAGCTACTTTACCTTCTTCTTCTTTTTTTACGCCTTGTTATTTTTTATACCTTGTCTTCTATTAGCACTAAGCTATAGCTATACTAAAGAAAGGTTACTAAAGGACCAATACTACTTCTGTAAATGCTCTAAAATAACTTTAACCTTCTCTTCCTTTATTACTAGACGCGATATCCGCTTAGCAGATGCTCTAGTTTGCGTTTAGATAGGCGTCCGCTGGTTAACTGGTGTTATATTTATAGTAGGGGCGGGCGATTTAATTATTAATATATTACCGGTTTAGCAGCGCTTTTTGCTTAATATTACGGGAGCTAATAAGGTAGATATATTTATTAATTATAGAGCTGCTTCTGCGGATTAATTTAATGGTATTTCTAGGATAATGGCTGTTGTAGAAGTAGAGATTAATTTTATTAAAAAAGGTAACTGCTCTATATATAAAACAAGTTAGACCGCCTAATAAACCTTATAAAAGTACCTTAGACTATAGAATTAACTTTTTAACAAGGTTAGCGATATCCGCTTGCGGATATATGTATATCCACTAATTAATTTATGGTCTAAGCTTGCTAAGGTAAGGCTAAATCTATATAAGGGCGTCGGGGCGGATAAACTATCTGCCGACGTCGTTAAATAAAAAAGGAAACTAGTTATATAACGTATATTATAAGCATGTCGGTTAAATAAGTATGTCGATCAGCTTAAAACCCCACCAAAAATTAGAAAATCCACACCTTAATATCTTAACAACCATTTAATAACAAATTCTAATAATTTAGATTTAGACTTTTATATACACTTTATAGCTCCTATTAAAGTTATATAGTAAATGGTTAAGTGGTTTTTAAAATATAGTAATTTGGCATTATTTTAGCCCCTAAATTTTAATATCTTAAAAACTACTAAACTATTTACGATGCAACTTTAATAGAAGCTGCAGAGTATATATAAAAGTCTAAATTTAAATTATTAGAATTTATTAAGTGGTTGTTAAGATATTAAGGTATGGATTTTCTAATTTTTGGTGGGATTTTAAGCTGACCGACATACTTGTTTAACTGATATGCTTATAACATATATTATACGGCATAGCGCTTATAACGGGAGTCCCGTTAAACCTATTATATATAGTCTTTATATACTCGCGTATTAATTAGTATTTATAGTAATTACTTAAAAGAGATTGCGAGTAAAGAATAAGCTAAAGTAGTTAAATAAGTATAGTTTTAGAGGAAAGGAAGTAAGTAAGAGTACTTTTACTATCTATTAAGACTCGCATTTAAAAGGCTTGTAGGAGACGCTGGTAATTAGTCTAAGTTTAAGGAGTATATCCTTAAGGGATTAAGCTTTTTGCCTTTTAGGCTGCGTAGGTAGGCTAGAAGTATTGTCTATTATATAAACGCGTAATTAAGGGGGAATACCTGGCCGCAATTTATTAGAACGATATAGATTACTAATAAATTTAGGGAAGCAGTAAATGTTATCTTGATCCTAGACAATCAACTAATTATAAGCTGCTTATATTATATATTAATTATCTTTTGTTATTGTCGTCTGGTACACGGTTTGGAAATTTATTAGTCCTTCGCGCCAATTTGTATGTAATTCTAATATAAACTCACGCGCCATATTAATTTTTTAGCCATTAATTAATAACAAACCAACGTCTTTATAAATAATTAGCCAACGTTATATTCTAGAGCTTTATAGGGCAATTCTAACGCTGCCAAAATTATTGCAAACGGCCTAGTAGTTACCGCTACGTTTTGCCTTAAATATTACCGCTAAAACAGTAAATATTCCGCCAGAGCCATTAACCATTACCAATACTTAATGTTTGACCTCCTATATTAATATTTATAGTAAATATACACCTAAATAGCTAATATATTGTATCTAGATTAATTCTGTGCCTTATTACCTACTTTATTGCTCCTCCGCTGCCTGTATTACCTAAACATTAACTTGCGAACCCCCTATTGACTTTATGTTTTCTAATAGGCTATATAGTACTGTTTAGTATAAAGAAACGCTTAAAGGCCTTAATAAGGAGGCTAAAAGTTGGATATACGCCTAGTACAGTACGCAACTGCCCTCGTACTGCTAGCGAGGTAGTAGATAATACTATTAGTGTAGTAAATGTCTTTAAAAAGTAACGTACTGATAATAAGGCGTCTTAGTTACTAGTAGTAAATGGCAAAGCTTTTTAGTTACTGCAGACAGATCTATAAATATCTTAACTCTTTACCAGCTTGGCTAGCTAGGATACACCTTAACTCTTTACTAGCTTGGCCAGCTAGGATATACCTTAACTCTCTACTAGCTTGGCTAGTTAGGATACACTAAAGATATAGGTAGCTAGAGCTTAGAGAAAAATCCAAGATAAGAAGAAGCCTAATATAACAACTTAAGCACGAGATAACGCAATTTAGGGTACTATATTACTGCTATACGGCGATAAATTCTATACAAAAAATGAGCAGGTAACCTGTATTTGGAGGCTGATCTATAATTATATTGATGTTATCCTTATTGCATAAACCGGCTTTAGTAAAAGCCTTATTATATAAGTAATTTCAATTCTTTATAAAAATACTATATTGCTTGTATTTCTTCCTCTAAATAAGATTGCAAAAGAGCAAGTTTAAAAGGTTAATTAGATTGGTGGTAATGCGCTGCTCCTTAACACCAATGTTAAGGATATAGATAAAGCGCTTAAGAATGCAAGAGCCGGCCTATATACCCATATCTTTATTAGTCCTAAGCTTGCTAGTATACTATCTTTCTAAGATCTGCTTAAAGACCCCAAGTTTAAGAAGTGATTGGCCTTAGTTGTTATTAACAAAGCTTATCTTGTTATACAATAGGGTAAGAAGTTTGCCCCAAGTATATACAGCTATACTATATGCGTAATCTAATTAGAAGCTCGGTTCTGTGGTTTGCCTATTCTGTAACTTTTAATCTGGAAACGTTAGAAACGGTAAAGAAGTCCTTAGGCTTTAATAATACTAATATGCACCTTAAGCAGACTTCTATTTCCTATAGAGAGCTTATCTTTTATCTTAGCTAGATATTAAAGGATATAATTACTAAATATACCTCGCTCTACTTCCTTTTTAATAAGGCTGTCGATCCTCTAACTATTAAAATATATATTAATCCTGCTGTTTTTTAGGGAGAGAGCCGCTTAGCTACTCCGCATAAGATTCCAAAGACTATTATATTCTTTAATACTAGAGTCTAAGCTATAGAGGCGCATAGAAGCATATCTAATTACCTATAATAGCTATATCCAACTTAATATACTAAGAATATTATCCGCTTAATTATGGCCGTATTTTATTAAACAACCTTATTATTTAGCAAGAAGTTAATACTAGATGAATTTAGGAAACTAGCAAAATCTTCTAAGCTTTAAATTATTTTTGCTATAGAGGCTATTAGGATTAGTATTAATCTTCCAGACGTCTGTAGAGTAGTTATATATATAATACTGGCGCCTAAATAACATTTCTCTTTTCTTCTACAGCGTGGTGGTTAAGCTGGTCGCGATAGTAGAAAGGCTAAAGTAATCTTTCTGTTTGAACACTAGTGCTTTAGTGAATAAGACCTACTCCCACAGCTAAAGCTGAAGGTAGTATACCATTTGAATTCTTGCTAATAGTGATAGTCTTACGTACTATTATTCTACCCTTCTTCTACCTCTTAACCATTACTATTACGCGGATCTTAATCACTATTAGTTAATTTTGTAAACTTGGATAACTTATTAGCTAGCAACACCATCTAGTTAAAGTAGGGAGGTAAAAAGAAAGATAAGCAGAAGCATACAGAGATAAGAGATAAGTTTTTCCAGCTATGTAACGGTTACGAGTATATTAAGGAAATACTTTATAAGTATTTTGCTGAGTCTAACGCTTTAATTACTGCTAATACTAATAAAGCCTCCTACTGTGGTTACTGTAATGACTCCCTTTAGTTAAGAACGCCTAAATATAAAATATATAATAAGAAGGGGGCAAATCTGGATGCTAAAAAGAATTATATCCTTAAGAGACTTTAGATATAGGCTTAGATATTAGCAGTACCTACAGCTATTAGTAAATCTGCTCTATTTCCAACACATTATACTATTGCCGTTCTATATACTATGCTATATTAAATAGCATGTTAATCCCACCTAATTATTATACGCGAACACCTTAATAATTATATAAATGAATAGGAGCATGTAGATCTACTATCTGAAAGTCTATAGTAGGAGCTGCGTGCAGCCGGTCTTAAATATAATTATATACTATACCCTTCTTTATAGGGTGTAGATATAATATTTAGGATTTCTGGTATTAATCTAATGCCGAGCTAGAGTTAAACTTTATTAATTAACTCCCTGTTTAATGCTGCCATATCTACCACTACCACTAGTTAAGCTATATTAGTTGCTACCATATCCGCTATATAATCATGACTCTCTTTAAGCCTACCCCCGCGCTAGCCTCCTCTGCGTAATACTTAGGTGCTATTATCTGCAAGATATAGCCTATTAAGCTTACGAAGCCTAAATATATAATATATCTAGAATATACTAGATATAAGGAAGAGAAAGAGGTTTTAGTTATTGTTATGGTTATAAAGGGAAGGTAAGCTGTTGCTATTCTAATAATATTTTTGCACTCTATATATATTCTGCTAAGCCCCCTTACTAATAAGCTGTTTAATATATATATAGTAGTATATAGGGAGCTTTGGCTTCATAACCGGATTGATATTACTGCTATTATAGGTAGTATGGAAGGGCAAAGCCGGACACTAAAAGATAATACTTAATTAAGCATTATAAATAAAAGAATGGAATAACTTAAGTTATACCAAAGAAGTCGTTAATTAATGGAGGGTAGAGGAGAAATTATATTAAGTTAAGGTAAGGTAAGGTTAAAACCTAAGCTCCTTCTGTAATATATATAACCCTAAACCTTATATATGTAATAGGAAAACAAACTAAAATAACTAAGGGGTATTTAACACTACTATATTACCTCCCTTATCTAAAAGGTTGTCCCCTAATATTTCCTTATATCTTCCTTAGTAGGTAATAAATACCCTAAAAAAGAAGACACCTTAATACTTAACACTTTCCTAACTTCTCCAAAGCTGCCTATACTCCCTCCTTAATTATTACCTCTACTTCTTCTATATTATCCTTATCTATAATACCTTCTGCTTTAAGTTTTGCACTTATATCCTCTTGCATATTAATAGCATTAGCTTAGAGGCTTAAGGACACTCTTTCCTAAGTAGTAGCTATTTCTGCTTAGACTGTCTTCTATATAGGAGATTATAGAACGCTAAAATTAATTGCCTATTCTCCTAAGGTAGCACCCTTTCCCAAAATTGGTAAAGGCGTTAGGTGGTATAATGCTATTGGTTTATTAGTACTTTTTAAAGCATTAATAAATGCTGGTGAATATTTAGAAGTAATATCCTAGTAACTACCTTCTTTAAGCTTCCCTAGATCCTTTAATTCCCAGTTAATTTCTATAGGCATTACTTTATTAAAGATATTATGGCTGGGGTTTAGAGTGGCAGTTTTAGTGTTTTAAGGTATAGCAGCTCCATCCCTGTCTTTAGAGTAACCTTTAGAACCATAATTAGTTAATAGGGGAGCGCTAGAGGCTTTATTAATTGGATCGTCTTTATATTCTGGTTCCGAAACTAAGCCTTTAGGGTATTTTAGGTTATCTGCGGGACGCCTATAACCTTATTCTTTTGCTAAAAAGTAAGACTTAGCCCTAAACACTTCTCGCTTTAGCTCTATAAAGCTATTACGAACAGCCTTAGTAATATATGCCCTGTGTCTTTCCTAAAATAGTTTATATTATTATTTAAGGTAGGATCTAGGATTATCCACTGTTCTGCCCTTACTTAAGGATTATCCTATAAAAGTCTTCCAACTAAAGTATTTAAAAGGGCACTCTTTGCCTGCAGTTGTATATAGGCTAGGAATTTATATAGAGGAATACTAGTAATAGGTTTACTAGTAGGAGTTAATACTAGGGGAAGACTAGCTAGATTTATCTATATAATCTCCTACTAGCTCTTAAGCCTAGGGATTTCTAATTTCCTAGTATTTGGTAGGATTGTAATTAAGTCTAAAGTAATAATTAAGCGGCTTAATGTTGCTTAAGATGCTCCTTATGCAATAGTAGCTTTTATAAACCGTACTTCTCTGGTTTTTAACGTAATAGGTATCTAGTTAAGCTTAAACTTCTTAGTATTAGCCTTAGTCTAGGCCGTTTCCATATTCTTAATATGCCCCCTACTATTAAGTTCTCCACGTGCTTAAGGCAAATCTACCTATTCTGGTATATACTAATGCATTCTAGGAAGGAGTTCTGTATAAGACTAACTCCCCTCCTTAATTAAGGAAATATAAGAATAAAGCTAGCTATCTCTAGAATTTGGCCCTCCTTTGCGTACCTAGAGAAGATTAATTTCTAAGTTCCATTTTTTAGGAAGATAGCCATTAAGAAACTAGAGTGTATAGCTTAGATATGCAATAAAATAAGTAGTATTATTAGTGCGTAAAGCCATGGTATGTCTATAGTGCTCTAGATTTATATAAACCGCCTATTATAGTAAGGAATGATATATAGTCTGGAGGATACTATCTTTCTTTTCCCTAGTAGTTTTTTATAAATAGTGCGCGTATATATTAAACTCTTCCTTAAAAATACCTAGAATTCCGACATCTTCTTACCATTTAAATAAATTAGTATGGTGGATTCTGAGCAGGTCCCATTTAAGTTCCCCTTTTAAGCCTAATACAGGCTTTCTTAATCCCACGCGGTCTACTAGATAATTGCTAGGCTGTTGTAACGGGCGCTCCTAAAAGGTACATACCAGATAAGACAGATGAAGGTTTTACTAATGTCCCACTAACGTCCTAGAGGAGATATAGTTAGACAGATAAGGGGCAAAGGGTTTTACTAGTGTCTTAGAAGGATTATATAGGGAGCTGGTTCTCCTCTAGAGAAGAAGCAGCGATTAGTCTTTGAATAGAAGAGTTTAGAAAGTATTTATCCTTCAATACATAAAGCTCATTCTACCTTAACTTACCTTCTACTTACCTAAGACTCTCATTCTACACTATTAATTAGATAATTATACGTTCTGGTTAAACTAGCCTCTTATAATTCTAATTACTTACAATCCTTTACGGAAGGAACGTACGGCTATTAATTGATGATAACGGGCCATACCTCCTTACCCCCTAAAATAACGCCCTTACTATAAGAGGCTGACAGAGTCTCCCTAGAGGAGCGCATCCCCTCTACTTATAAAGGAGTAGACTAGGAAGCTATAGCTAGTCTGTCTAACCTTCTAAGACCCTTAGGAATAATTACCGCTGGGGAATTATTAGAGCGGTCGCTACGCGAGACCCTATAAAAGATAAAGGAGTTAGAGATACAATTAAGATAAGCATATTAAGACTACTAAGGACAATTGCAAGGACAATTAGGAGAAGTATAAATACCCTAAATACAAAGTGGACTTAAAGGGGTAACGCCACACTACGCTATAACATTAGAAAAACCTAAATTCCGTATAAAGAAACCTAATAAGTATAATAGTGATAGTCTCCGGAACTGCAATTGTTTTAGCTGGACCCAAAACGTTACTCTAATGAGTATAATTAGATACTAATTGCTTCTACCTTCCTACGTGGCACTATTAAGAGTTTATAGACACGCTATAAGAAGAAACTTACCATACCCCTTAAATTTAGCGAACTTAAGTCCTGGTTGGTTAATTAGATCTAAGACCCTATTAATTAAGGGATAGATTATAACTTGTAATACCATAACGCTAAACAGCAAAAAGGCTAGAGTGTAGTCTAGTTTATAAACTACTTGGAAGAACTAGAAGATAATATACCCTACTTAGACCTATAAGATGACGCTATATAACTTCACTAGCTACTTGCCAAGTTATGACCTAAGATTTAACAGGCTATATAGGAGAAGGGCGAAATTTCTACCTCCTAAGAAAAGCTTATCTCTAAAGCTACTTAGATTGAGAACGCTAAAAGAGACTATTTAGGGAAGTGAAAGGAATGAGACGCCAATAATAAAGAGCGTAGAACTAGACCTAGTTTTAATAAAAGGGGTAGATTCCGACCTAACTACTCTATAGAAGGATAACGCGAGCAGGCTTTATAACCCTAGAGCAACGCTAGTTAACCCTAGAATAATAATAGGCAGAAACTGTAGAACCAAGAGTTAGGTAGCTATTATTACTGCGGCAAGAAAGGCTATATACAGCGCTTCTACCAGCAGAAGAAGTAAGAGGATGCTTAATTGGGAAAAGAGAGAGCCTAGTAGATCTTTACTCCCTTATACTAGGCCAGTAAGAGAAGGAGGGAGTAAGCTACCGTATAGTCATTCCTGTCTCTATTTAAGTTAATAATAAATAGGTAACGCAAGACTGCCTTATAGACAGTGGCGCGACTATAGGGTTTATTTCTAGTAAAAGAATTGGATTTGGACCTTAGTGGCTTATAGGTGCGCACCATTTAAAGCATTAGAGGCTACTAGATTCTATGCTATAGGGAATAAACTTTTTCTGTGGCTAGCTAAGACCGTGATGGCCTATGGGACACGCAGGAGATGCGCTTCTACGCCGCAGAAATTAAGGGGTATAACCTTATTTTAGGATACTTATGGCTTCGCCAAGTTAATCTAGACATTAATTGGCCTTCCGCCTTATATTAACACCAGAAGTCTTAACGGCATATTATAGTTAAAGATTAAGAGACTTTCTTAAGCTATATGCAAGAAGAAGGGTGGGCATATACTATATATGCTACTCTTAACCCCAAGAGTAGGGACGCGGAGTATTTATTTTTAGATATCCGGCTATGCGCAGTTAAGGAACTAGAGATTTCACAGAAATATATGGACCTGAAGGATGTTGCTAATAAGGAAGCTACGCACACCTTACTTAACCTATATTAGTAGAGTATAAGATAGACACAGGAGATAAGGAACTTCCTTTTGGACTACTATATAACCTATTAGAAAACAAGCTAGTAGTCTTGCGTTAGTATATAGTGGATAATCTTTAGAGAGGATGGATTTAGCCTTCTACAAGCTAGGTAGGGGCACTAATTATATTTATACCTAAGAAGGATAAGACCCTTTGCCTTTATATTAACTATTAGGCGCTAAACAAGATTACTATAAAGAATTATTACCTACTACCCTTAATAGGGGAGCTTATTAATAGGCTGTTGGGCGTAAAGATATTTATAAAATTAGACCTAAAAGATGTATACCATTAAATCCGGATTAAAGCTAGTAATAAGTGGAAAACGGCGTTCTAAATATGGTACGGCCACTTTAAGTACCTAGTAATGCCATTTGGGCTTACTAATACACCAGTAATATTTCAGGCCTATATTAATAAGGTATTATTGGGCCTATTAGATATAATATATATGGTCTACCTTAATAATATTATAGTCTACTTTAATAACTATAAAGCATATATGCACTATGTGTAAATGGTACTAAAAAGACTGTGGGAATACGAGCTCTATATAAACCTAAAAAAATGCTTATTCTATATTATTAGCATTAATTTCTAAGCTTTATTATTAGCGTTAATAGAGTATTAATAGAGAAAAGCCGGGTAGACGCTATTAGGGAATAGCTATACCCTATAACGTTTAGAGAAGTATAGGTTTTTATAGGCACGGCGAACTTCTACTAAAGGTTTATTGTTTATTACTTGTAAGTAATACTCCTAATTACTAATCTGCTAAAGGGATCTAAGGATAGCAAGAAGTTAGAACCCTTTATATTTAGGGAAGCTGCTAAGCAGGCTATAGACTAGTTAAAGAATTTGTTTATATTAGCGCCTATCCTAATACACTTCTGCTAGGAGCTATATATATACCTTAAAACGGATATATCCGGCTTCGCCCTAGGGGCAATTATATCTTAATTAAAAGATAGAAAATAGCATCCTATGGCGTTTTAGTTAAGGAAAATGACCCCTATAGAGCAGTATTATATAACGCACGACTAGGAGCTGCTTGTAATAGTCACAGCAATAAGGCACTGGCGACATTATTATATAGGAAGTAATTATCCTATTAAAGTCCTTACAGACCACAACAACCTAGAATACTTTATAACTATAAAGGTATTAAGTAGTTAACAAGCTAGATGGGCGGAGGCACTATTATAGTATAACTTTAAAATTATATACCGCCTAGGAAAGACAAATCCCGCTAATAGGTTATTAAAATGTCTAGATTATAAGACTGGGAGAATCCAGGACAGCATAGGGGAAATGATTCCTATATTGCAAAATTTGCTTAAGAAGAAAGAAGAATCTTTCCTTAGAACTATAGAATTCCGCGGTAGGGTAGAGGTCTTAGTAATAGAGCTGTAGGATATAGTTATGGACTAGGTTATAGACTAAGCAGACGTTATAAAGTTAGCGTACTCCAGAATTAGCGAGAATTCTATAATATATGCTAGAGGTGTTGTGGCACCTTTAACTTAACGGCGTATTAGCTGCGAGTTTCTGGATCTAGAGGGGATAGGCGAGATACCTATCTATAGCATAGCACACTGCACAACAGTAAGAGAATCTGCTGGCACTAATAGTTTAAAACGTCTTATGCCACGCCTAGAGTCCGCAATAGTGGCGGGTAAAATGGAAATAAGTAATCTATATAAAACCTTTCTAAATCTTCTTCTTTAAGCGCAATAGAGGGACGCCTTTGTTGCTAGGGAGAGGTGAAAAGATATAGTAGAGACTAACTTGGCTGGAGTTACTAAGAAGCTATAGCAGTAAGACTAAAAGGGTCTGTTGCGCTTTAAGGGTACCATATATGTCCCAAAGGACCAAGCAGTTTAAGATAAAATTCTAAAGGTCTTTTATAATAACCCTCTTAGGGGTTACTACGGTGCTAATAGAACCCTTAAGGCTATTTAAAGGAAATACTTTTAGGATGGAATGTCTAAAGAAGTTAAGGACTATGTATTAAAATATAATACGTGCCAAAGGGTACAAATATCTAGGCATCGCCTCTATAGCGAGTTATTAGTACTTTCTATTCCGTAAGGACCAATATTAGAATTAACAATAGATTTTATAATAGGCTTACCCCCTACTAAAATAAGAATAGGAGAGGTTGCTAACGCTATCTTAATAATTGTTAACAGATATATAAAGTTTTTAGGGTATTTTGCTGTTATAATAATAATTATGGCAGCGGAACTAGCAGACCTGTTTTTAGAGTAGTAGCTCTTATTTAATACGCTAAGGGAAATTATATCCAATAGAGGTACCGTATTTAACAGTGTATTTTAGTCTTTATTCTATCTTTTATTAAAAATATGGTAAAAGATAAGTACTGCCTTTTACCTATAAACAGATAGGCAAATAGAGCGTTTAAATACGTTATTAGAACACTACCTCCGCTACTATATTAATTATTAACAGGATAATTAGCTATTATAGTTGGCTCTAGCGTAACACATATATAATATAAGCATCTATAATAGTACAAAAATGACCCCTTATAAAGCACTGTTTGGGGTAAAAGTAAATAACCCCTAGAATATTAAGGATATTATTCCTAAAAGAGAGGCACTAGCAGCATTTAAGAGAATTAAGCAAATGAGAATTTATAAAGAAGAACTTAAAAAGCACTTACTAGACGCCCAGGCTATATAAAAAAGGTACTATAACAAGGGATATATGCCTAAAGAATTTAAAATAGGAGACAAAGTCTTACTGTCTATAAAAAAACATCTAGATAAAACGTATTAAGCAGAAGCTGGACCACAGGTAGCTTAGACCCTTTAAGATAGTTAGGAAAACTAAAGGAAATTAAGCCTATAAATTGGAATTGCCGAAATTATATCTAATATATCCTATATTTTATATTTCCTTATTAGAGTTATACCAGAAAAGAGATGGTATAGATCTACCCCTACCTAGTGAAATTAATAGGGAACTAGAATGGAATGTAGAAGATATTCTAGACTAAAGATGGCTTTAGAAGAAACGCGAATTTTTAGTTTATTAGGAAGGATACTCCTAGGCGTATAATAGTTAGGAACCTAAGGAACACCTTTAACTAGGATATAATACAGTAATTAAAACTTTCCTAAAGACTATAAATTAGGATTTAGTAATGGTTCCAGATATGCCACAGATAAGATAACAGGGAAGACCCCACAAATTAAAACCATAAGGTTAAGCACAGGCATTAGAAATGGGAACGTTTTGCTATTATAATAAGGATCCTAAAATCCTATAAGAGAAAGCCATAGGGATCTATATAAGAACTACTAGGGATGCTATCTAAAGAAGACGCTGTTTGGGAATAAGTAGTAGTACCAGAAGAAGGGGCCCTAGGGATTTAGAAGGGTTCCCTAGGGATAAAAGAAGAGTATCTAGTCTAATACTGGAGATACGCGGTAGAGTCAATAATATAAAGAGGACTAAAAAGACATAGAGCAAAGACTTAGAAATTTTAAGAAATTGTAAAGCACCTGTAAGAATACCACCTATTTATTATATATGGAGATTATAGCAGTATGCTGCTTTTACACGGACTGTTACCAAAAATAAGAATAGAGGTATCCCTAAAGTATAAAGTTGATTCCCAGTACTAGGGCATCCTAGAGGTACTAGAGAGGCACTATATAAAGCTATCCTATAAGAAGAAAGAAAAAACAAGATAATAATTTAAACACTAGAAGTAGTAATAGGAGCCTCCTCCTCTATCTTAATATTATTACTAGCAGTATTATTAGCACTCCTGTTACGGACAGCTTAAGTACAATGTTACGACTACTTGGAGAGGAGTCGGCGGAAGCTAGTTAGTTAATATAGGCACGGTCTAGGATGGATCCGGTGGAACCATGTGACGAGGAATAGTAGCCGAGGTCACGTGGTGTAATCTGTATAATCTATATAATCTATGTGATCTGTGACGGAGCAGACAGAGCACACGTACCTCACGGAGCGAAGGGATTTCTTAGGCGTATGGTTGTGTATTTAAAGGACCACAGTCCCTACCCAGATAGTTCTCTCTTCGTAGTAAATCTCAGAGTACAATTGGAGTTAATCTGTTGGGCAACCACTCTACCAGTTGTTATTACGTTGTTGACCTGTTTATATCTATATACCCAGCCCAATAACAGGACCCACCGTAGTTCTTGCTATAAGGTTCCGTTACAACCCCCATCCCTAAAAGCATTAGCATTCTTGCTAACATTCTTCTTAGAGTAGTAAGAACTAGACGGACCACTATAACTAGGGGACTGGTGGTGAGAATATTTATCTTTATTACTATCCTTAGTGTTATCCTCAGGCTCCAAATTGGCATCTAGGCTGGGATTAGAAAGTTAACGGCTAAAGAGTTATCACAGTTCCCAAACGTGTTACTAAAGAGACTTACCTGGCTAGAAAGGCCCGCGCAAGAGTGCGAATGTTGTTATTTATAAGAACGAACTGCTTATATATGCGCTCCTGGATACTCTATGTTCGAGATTACTGTGTCTCTATAGTAGTAGAAACCCTTATTAAATTAAAAAGGCTGTAAGTAATGGAAGACACCTTCTATCCCCGTCTTTTACTATTCTGATACAGATGGAAATCCCTAATAGCCTCTCTCGCTTTTTTCCTTCTACTTTCTTTCCTTAGAGGGATTTAATTAGGCTTGGCTTGCACAATCCTTATGCTAATGGAGCAGTATGGCGTTGTACTAGTGTGGCAGGAAACTGGCTGTTTGTCTTTTAGGAAGCTTAAATATTGTACTAATACCTTTATATACATTCCTTCCTTCCTACGGTGTTTATTCTTATTATATATTTATTGCACTACTTCCTTCTAGATTAAGCTAAAGTAACTATAGTATAAGATTTTAAAGTCCCGCATTCTAGGTAATACTAATATAATTTACTAGACTATTAAGTTTTAGAAGCGTATGCTCCCTTATATATATATACTAGTAATTATAGAGCCTAGCTTATAGCTAGTAACTATAAAAGATATTAATCTAGTTATATATATAGTATCCTAGGTAAGACGCTCCTCTAAGGCCTAATTAGGCTAGATTATAATAAACTACTAGCTTTTTAGATAGATTATAAGCTGCTCTATAGGAATAGAGCGGCTATATATATGGTACTTGTAAATCCTCTATAGAGCCTTATACACGGTAATATATAGGGCGTCTATATACTCCTTAATTTTATCTATAGGGTACTATGGCCTAGACCTAGCCGCCTAGGCTTCTAGGGTTATAGTAGCGTAATTAGAGCCTTTATATATATACTTAAACGCGTACTTTATGGCGTAATATCCTATATAGGGCTTTACGTTAATATACGTATTAAGGTAGGTTAAAAAGTACGCGTTATAAGGCGCTATATCTCTACTATTATATATATAGCTCTAGCTAGGCTATATAAAGGTAGGGCTATCCTATAGGCGCTTATATAGCGGCCAGTAAGGTATTTTATATTCAATATTAATATAAGGGCGTATTGATATTAATATTGAACCGCCAACTTATATTGAACATTTTATTGAATATTGAATATTAAGCCAAGCCTCTATATAAAATTGAAATATGTGATAAAGTAGGATCCGTGTATAGGCGTGTATAGTTATGCACAGGCATTTAGATATAATGCTTCCCCCTCCCCCTACCTCTTTCCCTCCCCTATATATCTTTTACCTATTTTCTACCTATTATCTATACTGCGACCTATAGTATATCCTAATTTTATATATATGACTATATAAAACGGTAAAATACTACTACATATACATAAAATATTCAATATTCAATATTTAATAATTGTTAATCAATATTGAATATAGATAACCTCACTAATAGCGGCTTATTATTATTTCTAACTATAATTTCCTCTTAAAAGGTATAAGTGATCTAGAACCTATACTTTTTATTATATATATAGGGCGTGGAGGTATTATAGGTACTATAAGGGCTATATAGTATATTATAGGTAACGACGTTATATAGGAGTGGCTCCGCTATTAGGTCTAGAATATCCGTCTAAATAACTATATTTATAGAGTTCTTTACGGAGAATATAAACTATTATATTACTATATTATGCAAAAACGTTAGTAGTAGGTAGGTATAGCTCTAAAGTTAAGATATCTATATGGAAGCAGTAATAATACTAAAGGCTCCACCCCTTCTACCGCTTCTACCCTTCTTTCCGCCTATCTCGCTACCTACTACTCTACCTGCCCTACCTTTTTTATGGCTAGTATAACTTAGGTAAGGCTTAGGAGCCTATATAGGCAAGGCGCATACTTGGTTAGCTAAGCGGCACTTACTATGCGTGTGCTTAAGACTTCTATTAGTATAAAAGGCTAAATAATATATTCTATACACTAACCCCTATATAGTATACTAGGCATAAGCTGCTGGGGCCGGCTTGCTATATAGACTATTTATTATATGGGCGTGAGCCCCTTAAGATGGCAAGACTCTAGGCTATTCCACAAAGCCTGGCTCTGGTAACTAAACTATCTGGTAATAGCATTAATGGTAGTAGCATTTATTAAGTTAAGTTAATGCTGTGTAGGGGACGGGAGGCTAGTAGTAGTAGTAGTAGTAGAAGTTGGCGCAGGGCCAGAGAGAGGAGTAGTAGTAGTAGTAGTAGTAGTAGTGGCTCTAGAAGTATAATTAACAGTAAAACGCCAGTGTTAATATAATATAATATACCTAAGCCCGCCGGCAGGCCCGCTGCGTTTAATATTCTCCTTATCTAAGAAGGAACATCCTACACGTCTCTAGAGCTGGCTGCTTGGTAAGAGCGTAAGGGGCAAGACAAGCGGCCGGATAATGCCGGTGTAGAGGATAATGGTTGCGGAGGCTGTTATAGGGGCCGCTGTAGAGGTAGTAAAGGAAGCAGCAGAAGCTGTAGTAGAAGCTAAGGAAGAGGAGTGGATTTAAGAATCTTATTAAGAATCTTATTAAAGTTAAACTGAGTATCTAATATTTTAATAAGCTTGTAGGCAAAGCTATAGGTTAATTAAATCTAGCCGCTTTTTAAAAGGGAAAGTAATATATAAATACTGATCTAATTATAGCAGTAAATAATAGGGAGCTAGTGTAGAAGGGCAAAGCCTAATACTAAAAGATAATACTTAATTAAGTATTATAAGGGGAATGGGATTAGATAAGTTATACCAGAGAGGTAAAAGAATAACTAAAGGGTAAGTTAGATTGTTTTTGGGATAAGGTTAAAGCCTAGGTTCCTTTTATAATATATATAACCCTAAGCCCCCCGCATATAATAAGAAATAAACTAAAATAACTAAGGAGTATTTAACACCACCCCTACCTAAAACGTTATCCCCTAATGTTTCTTTATAGACCCTATTTGGTAGGTAAGGAACGCTTAAGGATAGAAAAAATAAATAAATACCTAGTACTCCTTTAACTCCTCTAAAGCTGCCTACACCCCTTCCTTAATTATTGCCTCTGTTTTTGTCTATATTATCTACGCCTTCCGCCTTAAGCTCTGTATTTATATTATCCTGCGTATTAATAACACTAACCTAGAGTTTTAAAGACACCTTTTTACGGGCAGTATCCATTTCTGCTTATATTGTCTTCTATATAGGAGGTTGGAGAACACTAGAATTAATTGTCTATTCTTTTAAAGTAGTACCCTTTTTTGAAATTGGTAAAGGCATTAGGCGGTATAATACTATTGGCTTATTGGTATTCTCTAGAGCATTAATAAATACTAGCAAATGTTTAGAAGTAGCATTTTGGAAACTATCTTCTTTAAGCTTACTTATATCCTTTAGCTCTTGGTCAATTTCTATAGGTGCTACCTTATTATTAAAGATATTAGGACTAAGGTTTAGTATAGTAGTTCTAGCGCCCTAAGGCGTAACAGCCCTAGCCTCGTCTTTAGAATAGCTTTTAGAACTATAATTGGTTAGTAGGGGAGCGCTAGAAGTTATACTGACTGGATCGTTTTTATATTCTAGATCTGAAACCAAGTCTTTAGGATATTCTAGGTTATCTATAGGACGCTTACACCCTTATTCTTTTGCCAAAAAGTAAGACTTTACCCTAAATACCTCTTACTTAAATTTCTCTAGCTCTCTAAAGCTCTTATAAACAGCCTTAGTAATATACGTCCTGTGTCTTTCCTAAAATACTTTATATTTATTATTTAATAAAGGATCTAGGATTAACTATTGCTCTCTTTTTACTTAAGGGTTGTCCTATAAAAGTCTCCCAACTAAAGCATTTAAAAGAGCACTCTTTGCCTGTAGCTGTATATAGGCCGGAAACTTATATAAAGGAGTATTAGAAATAGGTTCGCTAGTAGGAGTTAATACTGGGGGAAAAGCGTTTAGATTTATCTATATAACGGCCTACTAGCTCTTAAGCCTAGGAATCTCCAATCTCTTAGTATTTAGTAGGACTGCGATTAAGTCTAGTATAATAATTAAGCGACTTAATATTGCTTAAGAAGCTCCTTATATAACAGTAGCTTTTATAAACTATACTTTACTAGTCCTTAATGTAATAGGCATCTAGTTAAGCTTAAACTTTTTAGTATTAGCTTTAGTCTAGGCAGTTTCTATATTTTTAATATACCCTTTACTGTTAAGTTCCCTATATTCTTAAAGTAAGCCTACCTATTCTGGTATATACTAATATATGCTAGGTAGGAACTCTGCGTAAAACTAACTCCCCTTATTAATTAGGGAGATATAAGAACAAAGCCAGCTTTCTCTAGAATTTGGCCCTCCTTTATACACTTAGAGAAGGTTAATTTCCAAGTTCCGCTTTTTAAGGAGATGGCCACTAAGGAACTGGAGTGTATAGCTTGGATATGCAATAAAATAAGTAGCCCTATTGGCGCGTAAAGCCACTATATACTAGTAGTGCTCTAGATCTATCCAAACTACCTACTATAATAGAGAATGGCATATAGTCTAAAGGATACCGCTATTTTCCTCTCTAGTAGTCTTATGTAAATAATACGTGTATATATTAAATTTCTCCTTAAAAATGTGTAGAATCCTAATATCTTTCTATTATTTAAATAAATCGGCCTAGTGGATTTTAAACAAGTCCTATTCTATTTCCCCTTTTAAGCCTAATATAAGCTTCCTTAACCCTATATAATCTACTTAATAATCACTAGGCCGTATAGTAGAATAAGCGTAAATCCTAAGACCATTATTCGCATGCTTGGGATAACTATCTCTTTTAAACTAAAAATAAGAGCTTTTGGCTGTCCGGAGAATATTAATAGTATTATAGTTCTTAAAGACTGAGTAAATTCGCAAATATAAATTTGTAGAAAAAGCACTAGCATCTAGTCCTAGCAACCCTACTATTTTTTAAAGATATATCCAGTATAACGCGCAGACTTCTATTCTATTTCCCTACTAGGCTATAATAAACTATTGTAAGATAGAAGAGACACTGCCTTCTGGTTCTTTCTTTAAATTAAGAGCCTTTATTAATTTAACTGGTGTTTTAGAATGGCACGAGCATTTTATTTTTTATTTTAACCATGGTTTCCTAATAATTACCTTTGTATTAGCTTTAGTAATTATAGCTGCCTTTCCTTTTTGTCTATTAGTTTTACTAGAAGCTAAAGGTTCTGCAGGTTTTATTTTTAGCTTCTTTTTAAGAGATTTCTTAAAAGCTTTTCTGGCCTTGCGTTTCTGTAAGGAGCTAGTAACAAAGACATCCTCTAAAGACGTAGATTTATTAGATTTAGAGTCCTCTTTATTAGCTTTAGGAACCTTGCCTCTAAACAGAAATAAATTGCATAGTATCTTTGCGTTTAAGCCTTTAACCTCTTTAAAAGGTACTAATAAAGGTCCTAGAGTAACTAGCTTTAGTACAGATCCCTCTCCTTTAGCTTTAATGGTTAAGGCTAGTACTAAAAGCTTATAGCCCTGGCTTAGATAATAGGTAAGCCTCTATTTCTTAACTAGCTCCTTATTAACTTCTAGTTTAAATTTATAAGCATTAAGGAAATCTAAGGGTGTTGGGTATAGAGTCCTTAAGATCCCGGCCTTTAAGAGTTCTGGGCAGTTTAGCATTGCATTATTAACTATTTTTAATGCATCCTCTCTGGCGGTCTTGCTCTTTTTAGCTTAATTAATAAGGATATAAATGCTTTTTAGTGCGTAATATATATAGAAGAGCTTATAGGGACCTTCTAAAAGCTCCTCTCCCTATTTTTTCTTAACTATATTCCGCACCGTCTTGATCTTATTAATCTTATAAGTAATCTTAGAAAGCTTCCTAATATCTATAAAGGTATTTTCCTACTTTTTACTTTCTAAGTTTCCTTTAAGCTCTCCATCCTTTTTAATCTTAATTATAGTATTTTTTATAGCCTTAATTATATTATGCTCCTAATTTAAAATAACCTACGTTAAACCATAATAGATATTTACGCGCTAATTGACTGAGTGGCTTTAGGCAGCTTTAAGGATAACCTCTATTGTCTGCGCCTTTCCTTAGTATGCAAGGGCTATTAACCAGATAGTAGAAGGCAGAGGCGTAGGAGGTAAAGGCGGCGCCTTTCCTTTTAAGTGGAGTTCTATAGTTCTAGACATTTTTATAGTAAAATTCCACGTATATAATGGGCAATTTAAGAGAAGAGTAATAATAATGCCTTCTTAACGCGAAGAAAGGTAAATAGGCGTATATAATTAAACAAGACAGGATAATAGGATAACAGGAAGTCAAAATTAAGATCTTATAGATTTACTAAAAAGGTAAATTAAAATGGTTATTATATAAAATCTTGAGATATTAAGGAACTTTAACCACCAGTTAAAGTTGTTTAATTAGTTAGATTTTCCTTGCCAAGGCTTTTATATAATAATATTATTAATATTAACAATTTTTTAAAAGAATAAATAAGACTTAGATAATGCTTAACTCTAACCTCTAGTATACTTAACCAAGACTTCTTAAAGTAAAGTAGCTCTTCTTTTAACTTTAAAGGAAATAAAAATGCTAATTTAAAACTTATAGAGCATAAAAATGTAAAATACTTATAAGAGTGGTTTAGCGTTGCTCCCTATCTAGTACCGCTTAAGTCTACTATTAATATAATTTCTCCTGCCCCAGGTAAATAGTCAATTTGGATTAGCGCTGGCGCTGTGGTAATAGCTATCTTTAAAGTTACTATTACTTATAACTGCTCTGGTCCCTAATAAAACACTATACCTTTCCTAAGTAACTAAAATAGAGGCTCCGCCGTAATGGAAAAGTTAAATAGTTATATATTAATTAGTGTTATACCTTATAAGCAGATAGTTAACTTACTAGTTAAATAGAATACTAGAACTAGATAGGAAGTCTATAAGATTAGGTATTAAGTGCAGCTCTATTAAATAAGGTATTAATTAGTATTGTCTTAGGCTTATCTACGTTAATATTGTTAAGGCCTTTTACCACAGTAATATGCCCTTATAGCTTTGTATTAAAGCCATTAATAAGCGAGTTATAGTAAGCTAGTTACTTTGGGATTCTTTGCTTTCTAGCTCTAAAAGGTTTTGATTATAACAAGGTTAATTTAGAAGGTGGCTTTATAGGCTATCCTTCCTTTAACCCCCTAGAGAGCTTTTAAGTTCTAATATTAATAATATTTTTGCAGCTAAAGTGACTCTTTCGTCCACTAGGCCGCCTTATAATAGTAGTTAACAGCTTAAGCGCAAGATAATATATATTATTATTATTATTATTCATTGCTTAACGTCCGATTCGGATCCCTATTGGGCCCACGCGGACTACTCCTTATATACATATAGGGAGAAAACTCTTTTGAGAAAACCCTATAATCCGTCTCCCTGCCTTTTAGGACTCGCCTACAAGGCGCCTGCGAGTTACCTATAGTGCTCTACTACCTTACTTTTTAACCTCCTTAGGAACCACTGCTGCCGTAACAAGCCTACGGACGCGCTAGTATCGCAAACTTTGCTCTACTACTGTAGAGTCATTAGGGGGCGCCTATTGCTTACCCCTTTACCTTCTATTACCATTTCCTTTGCAACCCGAAACTGGTCTAGTATATTTTGACTAATAAGCCACCGGGTAACCGCCTTAAGACCTTTTTATATTAAGAGTAGTGTGTTATAGTTCTCTATGCTAGCTACTAAGAGCATAGCTTCTTAATTAGTATATAGGGGGCATAATAGTATTACGTGTTTTAGTGTCTATCTTGGCCAGCCATATTCGCATCTTAGGCTACCTACTAGGACACCTACCTAGTAGAGCTAATCTTTTAGTCCTATTATCCCTATTCTTAAGAGTGTTGCCATTATATTTTCTGCCTTTGTTAGGCCTTCTTAGAGCTCTTAAGTGTTTACCCCCTATAGCATTAACTATGCCACGGCTTGGGTTTCTCTTGCCTAAGTTAGCCTCTGTACCTTTAACTCCTATGCGCCTCTCCAGCGTTGGTCCAACCAGTATTATATTACGGAAGATAGTTTCCTAGCGTTCTTTTATACTCTACTTTAGCTCCTTTCTCTTTCTTACTATTATCTTTACTGGCCTTTTACACGTCTCCCTTTCTCCTCTATATGGGCCTAGGCCCTAACGCAGCACCATTCTTCTTCTACTTTCTTTACCTGTTTCTCCAATATCTCTTCCCTACTTTGGGGTTATTGGTTTGTTCTCCTATAAGGCGCCCTAGGGTCCCTCTATAGTTTATTTAGGCGTATCTTAATATACTTTATAACATTAGAGTTACGTTTACTTTGCGCCCTTTACATTGCAGCGGCTTCAATATATAGTTATAGGGGGGGAATATTAGCTTCCTTCTCAAGCAGTGCTGTAGCCGTTCGCTTATACCCGCCTGTTATGCTCCAGAGGCAGGCTATTTAGACCTTTTAGAGTGGTTTAAGGAGTAATTTAGGGGGGCCCTTCTTAGTTTCTCTAATGGCCTAAACACTGGATCTATATATCATAGTTAGCCAGACAACTGCTGTGTATAGTAGGCGTAACCTCTGGAAGCATGGACCCTATATAGAATTAACAATCCTGGATAATGCAATGTACTATACTTAGCCTTTATGGGCCGCTTGTACCGCATGTGCGCTCCATCGGAGCTTGCTGTCTACCCATACTCCTAATACCCTTAGGCCCTAAACTGGTTGACCCCCAAAGCCTTGGATATAGATTGTATGCTAGAGATCTACAGATTAGTTACGTTTTCTTATAAAATAAATTAGCTAGTATTTCTCTGGTGAGAATTGGACTCTATGTCGTCTTGCCCATTCTATATAGGTGTTATAGAGATAATATATATTAGTAGTTGCGTTAGCTAGTATATAATATATGCTGTTAAACTGGCTAAATGTGTCCTCTATAGCATACCGCAGCTCTAGGCAGTAACTAGCGGTAAATAATACTTAAGTAAATAACTTAGTTATATCTAAACTAGTTCGCCGTCAGCCTTAAAGAAGAAGCTTAAGAATAAGATTATAATATTTGTTAAGTTAATCTATCTTAAACTAACTATCTTGCTAGCCTCTATAATTAACTAATATACTAGTAAGTAATGATCTTTAGAGGACTTAATCCGCGACTTTAGTTGTAAGAAATCTAGTAAAGTATAAAGCCAACTATGTATATTAACTCTTTGCACTGCTAGTAAAGAGAAGAGAGTAGTAAATAATTACCCATTTAATAAGCCTAATATTAGCGTGCTTAATAGCAAACTTTAGTATAAGGTAGACCTCTATATCTTATATAAATTAAACATGGTTTTGGAACACCTTATTAACTAGTTTATTACTACAGAACCATTAACTGGGCGAGAAGAACTCCTCTTAAATACGCTGTAAGGTAGTAAGGAATCTTACTCTTACTACTGCCATTTTATTACCTTTTCTAATATCTTATCTGGTAATCTAATTATTAACCCCTTTATTACCCTAGTTCTTAATATTTTAAGGAAAAAGACTAAGAAAGTAGGTAGTAATTTAGGCATTAAAAGACTTAATTATAACCTCCTTTTTATGATGGAATGGCGTCCTATAACCCTAATACGCGCTAAGGTAGACCTTGCTATAATCTAATAATTTAAAGCAGTTAGATGGTCTGCGGTAAATGTCGTGTATTATATCTATATAGTTAGTTTGCTAATGGAATAATCCAGCTATAGAAAGAAACCATTTTAGCTATTTATAGTAACGCTCTTTAAGATAGCGCTCTTACTATATAGATTGGAGGAGGCCTATAGTCTTCTAATCGCTATTAATTAAGACTAATTTACTATTGTTAAAGGATCCATCCTTATACCCTAGCTAGCCCTCTTAAAACCCGCATTTGCTATTATCGCTATTAAATATATTCCTAAGAATACTATACGTGCCCTCTAGAGTGCCCTTATTCTCTAGAATTGGACCTAATATAAAGTAGCATAGCTTTTGTGGAAGGAGATAATCTATAATAGACATACTAGGCTAGAAGTCTACGGCAATATTAAGCTCTTTAACTTTTAGTATTATATATATAATGGCCTTAGCAATCTAATGTAACTGGCACTGTTTTATATAGCTGTCTGCCTAGTTGCTAGGATGATTAAAGATTACGCTATAAGTAAGCTGTTCTGTAGGTTTAAGTATAGAAGTATAAAGACCGTTATACGGAAACTTGGGGTTAAGTATAAGCTTAGAAGTAGTAGCAGAGAAGTGCTTATTAGTATTTAATATAGTCTTATATTAAACCCTTTTATTCTAGTTAAAGTTATTATATACAACTATTAGCTAGTTCCGATTCTTTAAAGCAGTTACCTTAATTATACACTATAAGAAAGTTACTATTTATTACACTAGCAGTGACTAAGATGCCTTAAGTGCGCAATCTATAGCTGAGATACCTTAACTATGCCCTCCGCTTGCAGTGACGGAGGCGTCTTATCTAAACCCTTAATGTCACGGGACGGGGGCAATGGCTACAGAGCGTATGTATTCGAGGAGTCTACAAGACGTTACGCGATCGATCGTAAGGATCGAGGGCGTAGGAAGGTGATATACTACGCGTGGCTGACGTAAGCTGTACGCGAAGCGTACGCGAGGGCACGGGGTTCCGCTAGGGAGTCTCCCATAGAGGCTCCTGCGGCGGCGTTCCGTGACACTACCCCCCCTCTTATAGAGGCGGAGCTCCGGCGACGCTGTGGTTACTATGTACATATAGAAGGAATGCTTAAGGCATAGAGAAGGAAAAGAAATAACGCTAAAGGGGTTGGCAGTGTGGAGTTCTGCTAGCTCTAATCATTAAATAGACCAATTAGGATTTTCCATCCCTAGGATAGAAAATCGCTATTAGCTCAGTAGAAGGCGGTAAGCTAAACTAACATCTTTGCAGTCCACAGCGACATTGCGTAATAAGGCTTGGCACCTAAGAATTCAACCAATTAGATAACTTTAACCGGCAGTCAAAGTTCCTAGACATCTTAACGATTTTTTGGTTACGTAATAGTAATCTACGGCAATCTGACGGCAATTTGCCCTTATATAGTAGTGTACAACAATTGAACTCTATAAGGGCTCCCATAGAGGATTAGGCACGAAATCTCTACTTAAGCCCGGTTTCTGTGGATTCGCGTAGTGAAAGTCGCTAATTAGGTCCTTTGCATTTTTAAAGTCTTCCTATAGTTGCTATTCTGGCTAATCTATGTCAAATCCTGTATAGATAGCTCTGTAGTAGAGCCGCCATCCTCTGCCTTTACCAAAGTATTTAGAGTTAATGATTTGTTTAACGGTCTACTTCTTATAGTTCTCGTCTTCGTTCTCATCTCGGATTAGTACTGGTAGGGGTTTAGGCTATATCTGTCCCGGTAAGGGGTTAGGCTGGTAAAGGTATAGTAGCTATAGGTAAAATACAGGCCATATCCCACAGGTGGCTAGGGCTGGCGGGAGCTCTAGCTTATATGCGGCTCCCCTATTAATGACTTGTTTAATCTAATAGGGGCCGAGGTTCTTATAATTAAGTAACTTTATAGGCCTCTACGTAGAGATATTGCGTGCATCTAGCCATACCTAGTCGCCAACACGCATCTCCGGTGGTGGCGTTCTATAACGGTCGGCGAAGTAGGCCTACTTTGCTTAAGCCCAGGCCATTTCTCCCCTATAGTAGTCGAGTAGATTTTTTATACGGTCTGCATGCTAGTTAGTAAGTAGCATCTTAAGGCGTTTTCCGTATAGCAGTTTCTTATTAATAGGTTCTAGTGGCTCTATACTGGATTAGGGGTAATAACCCTTGTTTGTAAAGAACGGAGTAAGTCCTATAGTAGCTAAGACATGGTTATTAGCTGCAAACTCGCCTAGTAGGAGGTAATCTACCCAGTTATCCTAGCCATAGGCAACAACCTGTTGTAAGTACGCCTTTATACTAGCGTTAGCGTTTTCTGGCTGTCCCGCAGTCTCATAGTAGAAGGATGTAGATATCTTAACGGAGATACTAAGACGTTAACAGATCCGTCTCCATAGGTCAGAGTTGAATTGCGTGCCCTAGTCGGACGTAATGGAGTCAGGTATCCTATATAGTTAGTAAACTTCGCGAAGAAAAGCGTCTGCGACGTTATTAACGGCTATGCCTTTAGTTGGGACGTAGTAACGTTCCTTTATAAGTCGGCATATTATTATCAGGATGTTCTTGTAGGTACGACCATACCGTTCATAGGGTGGTAGGTTAGTAACAAAGTCTATAGCTATATCTGCCCACCGCCGTATAGGGATTAGTAGCGGGTGCAGTAGTCCTTAGTATTTAGTGCGAAAGGCCTTGGCGCGCTTATAGCTGTGGTAGGCGCTTATAAAGCGTTCAACTAAGTCTATCATCTTAGGCCAGAAGTAGTATCGGCTAAGAAGTTTATAAGTTCCTCCTCTGCCTAGGTAACCGCTTAACCGGAGGTTATAGGCCATCTAGATTAGTTGCCGTTGTAGGTTTTTTAAATTAGGGACGAATAGACGGCCTCTATAGTAGAGTCTGTTCTCCTTTACTTTTAAGGCTACTATATCAATTTAGCCTAAGTTTCAGAGGCTAGTAGGTAGCTTACGGGCGCTAGCAGTTTTTGCGGTAATAAGTTAGTATAATAACGGGTCAATAGAGATATTATATACAGCAGCAATAAGCTTATTGATTTTGGGGGGTAGCTCTAAGTCCATAGCGTAAAGCTAAGGTGCGGATGGTTCTGTTATAGGTAGCATGCCAGGGGCCAGGTTTCTTACTTTTAGGATTATCTACTGTTAGAACTGATTACGGGGGTTATCCTCTAACTAAGGAAGATCTTATAAGCGGCGTGTTAGGCTATTAGGTTTTATGCCTTATACTCCCGGCCTATATATAATTTTGAAGTTAAAACCAGAGAGGAACTCGTTCTAATATACTTAACGTTAGTTTAGCTACTTCGTGGTTATAAAGTATTTAAGGTTACAATAATCCGTAAGGACTTTAGTTAGCTAGTTGGGTTCTACTAAGGAGAGTTCTAGTTAGAATTCTTTAAACGCTTATATAATTGCAAGGAGTTCTTTATTATAGATCTCATAGTTACACTCTTATAGTGTAAGCTTAGACGAGTAGAATGCGACTGGGTAGAGAAAACTGTTATTACCTATTTAGGAAAGGATGCCTGCGTTAATGTGGTCTAAGAAGTTGGTTTTAAGATAAAGTTATCATCCTAGTGTAAAGTAAGCTAGGATAGGTACTTTAGTAAAGGCATTTTTAAAGTCTTGGAACGCTTTCTCGCAGTTAGGCGTCTAGGTAAAGCATAAGTACATTTTTCTTCCTTTTATAGAAAGGCCCTTCGTTCGCATCATTGCTATAAGTAGTGCTACTATGCCTAAGAAGTTGTATATAAATTTCCGATAGAAGTTGGCGAAACTAAGAAAGGCTTATACGTCCTTAATACAGTTAGGGGCTTACTATTTAGTAATTATACATACCTTCTTAGGGTCCATACGGACACCCTTAGTAGTAACAATTAGTCTAAGGTATTTTACTTCTGTAACTAAGAATTCGCACTTCTTTAAATTAATATAAAGTCCTACTTCCCTAAGGCGCTGTAGGACCTTTCAAACGTGCTTAGTATGCTTAGAAGGGTTATTGCTATAAATAAGTATGTTGTCCAGGTACGCCAAGCAGAAGTCGTCAAGGTAGTCCCATAAGGCGTTATTAATGTAGCTTTAGAAGGTGCCTAGGCCGTTGCATACGCCAAAGGGCATAACGGTATATTCGAATTGGCCAAAGCGCAATGCAAATGCGGTTTTCCATTCATCGCCTTCCTATATTCAGAGATAGTTAAAGGCGGCGATAATATCGAGCTTAGTATAGATTTTGGCTTAACTAAGCCGCTCAAGGGTCTTACGTATAAGCAATACTAGGTATCGGTTCTTAATTGTAATAGCGTTAAGTCCTCTATAATTAACGCAGAATCAAATACCTCCTCCAGGCTTCTTAGCGAGAAGGATAGGGGCAGCTGCTAGTAATATACTAGGACGAATAAACCCTTTATTAAGGTGCTTGTTAATATACTTTTTTATAACTAGAAGTTCGTCTTTTGATATTAGGTAGGGTCTCTTATAAGGTAGCATTTTTCCTTATTTAATGTTAATGGCATGGTTATTAGGTTGATGTAGGGGGAGTATATCTACGCCCTTTTATAAGCACATATCAATAAAGTCGTGGTACCTTTTAGGGAGGAGCTTGCAGAGTTCCTTATTAGTAAGTCCCTTTTTAAGCTTTATAAACTTCTTAAAGTCCAAGGTTAAGAGTTTATTGAGTTCTACAGGCGTGTCATCCTTTAGGAGGTCCACCAGATCTATCCTATTACTATAGAGGACGTAATCCTGTTCTTTATCAAGTTCATATAGCTGTAAGCGGGAGGCTGTTATAATAACCCAGCTCTTCCTTCGTGCTATGCGATAGAAGGCTGCGGCACTAACGTAGTAACAGTTGGTCGTAGGTGGTGTAATCAGAGGTTCTTTAGGTTAATATCCTAGGGAGTAGGTAGAGGCGGCTAGGCTATACCCTAGGCAGGTCTCTCTATAGTAGTTAGAGTTAAAGGTTACTTCTCTTTTCTTCTAGTTAATAATGGGGTTATGCTGCTCAAGCCAGTTCATTCTAAGGATAATAGGGTAATTAGCAAGTAGTATAACATAGGCCTAGAGCTCTTCTTGGTGTCCGTTTATATCCAGGTAGAGTTATGCTATATAAGTAATCTTTTGTGTAGTATAACTACCGTCAGCAAGTTATAGGGCGCGGGCTTTAGTAAGGGGTAAGGTCAGTAGGTTATATTTACGCACAAATTGGGTATCTATAAATTTATTAGTAGCTCCGCAGTTAATTATAAAACGGTCTTTATATTGTTTTTTAGCAGTTGTTTCTATTATAGGTAAAACTATCTATTTCCGTCCGTCTATTCTTACTAAGTTATCTATTAAGTAGGCCGATATATAGATCCCTCTATTATTAGGGTGTCCTAGCTTGCGACTTAGGGCTGGGACTAAGCATTTCCCGCTACTTCTACTGCTGCTGCTTCTTTATCTTGTACGGTAACGGTGCGTAGCGAGGTATTTAGTGTTCGAGGTATAAAGTTAGGTATTAGGCGGCAATTACCAAACCTAGCTATTGGGCAGTTTGGGTTTTTATAATAACAGCCTTTTTAATGGCATCTATAGCAGCGCCCTAGCTTTTAAAGTAGCTCACACTCTCCGTCTAGGAGTTTACATGGGAAGGTTGGAATAGAGAGGTTAATATTAGCTCCAGTAATAGTATTAGTAGTAGGCGTCAGTGACCTAGTGTATATAGGTGTGGTTAGTCCGGAGGGCTTTTATATAGGAGCCTTTGGGCGAGGGTTAGCAGTGGAGATTTAATTCAGCCGTCATTCAATCTTCCATAGGGCTGCCACCATGCTATAAATGTTATTGTAATTGTGACTAGCGGCAGCGTGACTAAGACAATAGGTAACCTTTTTAAGGAGGTCTTCCTGGTCTTTAGTATTGTCTCAGGAAAGGACTCCAGTGTATTTCTAGAACTTGACATAGAACTCGTCAAATGACTCAGTAGGACTCATCTTTAGGGCGCGTAGTTTGGCTCGACTGGTGGCCAATAGGTTATGGTTGTAATATATTAAATCAAGATCGTTAAGGACCTTATAGTGGGACTGCCACTTTTAGGGGCTATTAGTCTCCCATTAGGCGAAGAGTCTGTTAAATAGGGTACCCTTTGTACGCCTAATAATGTAACCAATCTTGGTATCCTCCCTAGGAAAAAGGTAGGCGCTCTAGGTTAGTTTCTCGCGGATTTACATCTTTTAGTGGCTATATTCCTTGCGGTCTCCCTAGAAGACTAGGGGATTAGGGTATTATATATTAGACCCCACAATTATGGCTTAAGTTCGGTTGCTATTATAGGGGTCGTCCCTGTTAGGTGAAGCTGCTTAACGCTGACTTTTAGCTAAGCATTGGGTAGGTAAGGTTGCCGGAGGCATAGGGACTTAGGTAATATAGTACGTAGTAGGGAGGTGCTTAGCATCGTTACAGATATACTCATTAAGCTAAGACTATAGGTATTTAATTGTGCCCTCCTTTTTAGTAACCTGGGCAATAAGTATAATCTCAGCTTTCTTTAATCGTTGAACGTCGCGCTTAGATATACAGAGGTCATCTTTAGTCTCTTAGCGTGTGTTATTAGCAAGTGCCTCACTAGCTTATAAGTCTTGGATAATATTATAATCTTAGGCAGCACGCAGTTCAGCTCGCGTAAGCTTTAGGTAGTAGTTCTATAGAAGGCGGTAGTATTTATTAGGTTCTCATGCTACTATTTATACAAATATCTCGGCGTCTCATATTTCAATCTTAATAGGTGGCTGCCCTTCTGGTTGCTTTTCCGTGGCTGTGTAATTAATAAAGGATAAGATATCGCTGGTGTCTATCTTATCAAGGTCGTCGCTGTGGCCACCTATACCAATAGGGGTGTACCCATCCTACTAGGCTGGTTGACTCTCATTATCTTCAAGGTGGTGCTAGGTGCTCAGGGGTACTCGTGGTTGTAACTCTTCTAAGCCGCTAGGCTTGCCCTTAGGGGTTAAGGCTAGGGTTAATAAATTAAATTCTCCTGGGATTGATTGGCGTCGTAGGTTGGATTGGGGTATTGGGTTGCTCTTTGGGCTTGACATAGTGGCTAGTAAGGAATATCATCTTACTATTGTGGTGCGGAGGTTGCTCGTAGACACGCTGCTTCTGGCAGCGCCTGCAGTATCGTAGAGACGTAGAATTGGTCGTAGGCTAGGTGTTGGTGGTAAAAAAAAAAAAGGCGCAACGTAATGTCACGGGACGGGGGCAATGGCTACAGAGCGTATGTATTTGAGGAGTCTACAAGACGTTGCGCGATCGATCGTAAGGATCAAGGGCGTAGGAAGGTGATATACTACGCGTGGCTGACGTAAGCTGTACGCGAAGCGTACGCGAGGGCACGGGGTTCCGCTAGGGAGTCTCCCATGGAGGCTCCTGCGGCGGCGTTCCGTGACACTTAAGTATAGAAGTATATACCCTACCAACTTCCTCTAGTTCCTTTTATATTTTAGCAAGACAGGTATACAATATTATAACTCCTAACTTATAAAGAAGCGCAATATACCTTTATTTAACACCTATATTATATAAATAAACCCCTAAAGCAGTATGGAACTAGTAGCTAGCTTAAGGGGCTTATACATTTGCTAGGATTGCGCATACTATAAAGAGTTTATTATAGTAAGGCGTGATATTATAAGAATTAGCATATGGCCTTTACTAAACTAAAGCTATAAGGAAGCTCTATAGCGTTAGAGCAAGGCGCTGTATATTAGCAGTAATTATATTAAGCTTAAGCTTTTTAACTGGTTCTTTAGCGTTAAATTATCTAAGCCTACTAGGAATAATAACTCCGTTCTCTTCTCTTAGGCGCATAAAATCCTCTAACTCTTACTCTATCTGCTTATATAGAGATTCTTAATAGAGCCTTTTTAGCTAGCAATTAATATATACTATAAGCCGTTCCTTAACTTCTGGCTCTTTAAATATTGCCTTCTATAGCCTATTTATATGTTACTTTAGCGTATTATAATTAGAAGGGCCAGAAGCGGTTATATAATGCTTAATAAAAGTTATAATGCCCCAGCGGTGCTTATGTAGCTGTTCTAATATTAAATTAACTCTTTTGCATTCTGAATGAAAGACTTATAGTCCTTAATTATTATTTAAAGCTAGATTGTTAGTTTGGGTACTCTAGCTGCGGTAGGAAGAGGGCGGCGGTAGTTATAGGAGAGGTGCGGCTGCTATGACTTGGGGGCGTTGGGCGCGACAATGAGATAATAAATTAGAATTGGGTAAATCGGGCAACGTAGTCTTCTTTGCTAGGTTTAATTTGGTAATTCTAGCCATTAGGAATAGCTTAGGGAGCTGTAGAAGTTGAGATAATTTGGATTAAAGTAGGTGTATATAGGCCTAAATACCCCGCGCGGGACTAATAAAAATCTGAACCGTGTACCAGACCTTCTAACGAAGGTCTTGCCAAAAGTGGCTAGCGGCTTGGCAAGGTAAGCCTTGGCGAGAAGGTCTGGGAACGAGACAAGGTAAATGGACACCTCTTAATTGATACGCGGACACCCGGACACCCCCCATTGATTGAGTTTAGTTCCTTCCCGATTAAGTTAAAATATCACGTAAATTTAAGTTGTTTGCATCTGTATCGCGAAAATCAAATCGTTAAAATATAACTTTTATGACTGTAACACCTTAATTGCGCTATACCCTATGAGGCGCCGAACTTATTTGGGTGCTGCCACCTCTGCTTAATGTCTACGAACTGCCCCTGCAAGTACACCCGCGATTGCGCCTGCGCCTGCGCCCGCGCCCGCGCCCGCGCCCGTCGCGCGCCCATACCCAAAACATTACCTCGCATTTGCCTTACCTATCCCCACCCTAGCCTCTAACTGTTGAGCGCCGCCGCGCCCAGCTGGCTCTATTCGCGATAATACATCGACCCATCGCGAGCCATTAGCATTTGAACAGAATAACGGGTATACTACGCGTGGGCGTAGGCGCGGGCGCGGTCGCTCACTGATGCAGATGCAAACAACTTAAATTCACGTGATATTCTAACTTGATTAGGAGGGAACTAAACTCAATCAGTGGGGGGTGTCCGTGTATCAATTGGGGGGTGTCCGCGTATCAATTAGGAGGTGTCCATTTACCGCTTCCCTAAATTTATATACAAAGGTATATAATATATTATGCTACGCCAGCCAAGCGAGACCCCCCTGCTAGCGCCTGGCAATGTCTTAGCGGACGAAGGGATAGATCTATTTGTCTACACCCTCAACCCAAAGGCACACCCTCAACCCAAAGGTAGTGTAGGTGGGTCTCATGGATCAATGCACGCTCGGCATCCGAACTGGGTGTTTTCTTACCTAGATAATCGATCAACAGCTCGCAGCATAATTTCACGTATAGGGGTGGTGGGGTTGATTGGTGAATTTATTTCGGTTAAACCGTGCATTTCGTATTACCTTGGTAGTACTCAGACCTACGGAGGATAAATTATCCTATCCGGTCGGGCGGATAATAATCCTATCCGAGGATAGCCCGGATATCGGATAATATCCGGATAATATCTGGATATCCGCAAAATTTCAAATATCCCTTCTCCTAGTGCATTTCGTCCTATTATTATTAATAAGGGTTATAGAATTAATAGAATTAAGGCTCTGTGACCATATAAGTACTTTTAATTCTAGTGTTTATGTATATTTTAACTCTTATAGGACGTTACTAAGGAAAGAAATAAACTAAACCTTTATCCTCTATTGTACGACGCTATAAATAAACATAATAGATTATAAGTTTAAATTCTACTAATATTATCCTTTATTAGAAATTAGAAAATATAATTATCTAGTATACTTCTTGTCCTACTATATAAGAGATTCTCTAGTAAGATTACTATACTATAAGTAAACTATAACGGAACCCTCTAGGAGGTACATATTAGATAAGACAGTAGGAGGTTTTATTAATGTCCCGTCTATGTCCCATATATGTCCCAAAGGAGACATAGTTAGATAGATAGGGGCAAAAGGTTTTACTAGTGTCTTAGAAGGTTTATATAGGAAGCTAGTTCTCCTCTAGAGAAGAACCAGCAATTAGTCTCTAAATAGAAGTAGTTAAAAGCATTTGTTCTCTAATATATATAATTTATTCTACCTTTAACTTACCTTCTACTTACCTTTAACACTGCCGATTAGATAATTATACATTCTAGTTAGGCTGGCCTCTTATAATTCTAATCGCTTATAATCCTTTACGGAAGGAACGTACGGCTATTAATTAACAATAATGGGCCATACCTCCTTACCCCCCAAAACAACGCCCTTACTATAAGAGGCTGATAGAGTCTCCCTAGAGGAGCGCATCCCCTCTACTTATAAAGGAGTAGACTAGGAAGCTATGGCTAGTCTATCTAACCTTCTAAGACCCTTAGGAACGATTACTACTAGGGAGTTATTGGAGCGGTTACTACGCGAGACCCTATAAAAGACAAAGAAGTTGGAGATATAATTAAGATAAGCATATTAACACTACCAAGGATAATTATAAGGACAATTAGGGGAGGTATAAACACCCCAGACACAAAGCGGACTTAAAGGGGTAACGCTATACTACGCTATAACATTAGAAAAACCTAAATTCCGCATAAAGGAACCTAATGAGTATAATAGTAATAGTCTCCAGAACTATAATTGTTTTATCTGTTAATACAAAACCAAGTTTCGGCTGGACCCAAAATGTTACTCTAATAAGTATAATTAGATACTAATTACTTCTACCTTTCTACGTAGCACCATTAAGAGTTTATGGATATGCTATAAAAAGAAACTTACTATACCCCTTAAATTTAGCAAACTTAAGTTATAGTTAGTTAATTAGATCTAAGACCCTACTAATTAAGGGATGGATTATAACTAGTAATACCATAATACTAAACAGTAAGAAGGCTAGAGTATAGTCCAGTTTATAAACTACTTAGAAGAACTAGAAGATAATATACCCTACTTAGACCTATAGGATAATGCTATATAACTTTACTAGCTATTTACCAAGTTACAACCTAAGATTTAACAGGCTATATAGGAGAAGAGCAAAATTCCTACCTTTTAAGAAAAGCTTATCTCTAAAGCTACTCAGATTAAGAACGCTAAAAGAGACCATTTAGGGAAGTAAATGGAATAAGACACCAACAATAAAGAGCGTAGAACTAGACCTAGCTTTAATAAAAGGGGCAAATTCCAACCTAACCACTCTATAAAAGGATAACATAAGCAGGCTTTACAACCCTAGAGCAACGCTAGTTAACCCCAGAATAATAATAGGTAGAAACTATAAAACCAAGAGTTACGCAGCTGTTATTACTACGGTAAGAAAGGCCACATATAATGCTTCTACTGGTAAAAGAAGTAAGAGGATACTTAATTAGAAAAAGAGAGAGCCTAGTAGATCTTCACTCCCTTATACTAGGCTAGTAAGAGAAGGAGGGAGTAAGCTACTACATAGTTATTCCCGTCTCTATTTAAGTTAATAATAAATGGGTAACACGAGACTGCCTTATAGATAGTAACGCAACCATAGGGTTCATTTCTTAATTACTAGTAAAAGAATTGGATTTAGACCTTAGTGGCTTATAGGTACGGACTATTTAAAGTATTAGAGGCCACCAGATTCCGTGCTATAGAGAACAAACTTTTTCCATAGCCAGCCAGGACCGCGATGGTCTATAGAACACATAGGAGATGCGCTTCTACGCCGTAGAAATTAAGGGGTATAACCTTATTTTAGGATACCTATAGCTTTAATAAGTTAATCTAGATATTAATTAGCCTTTAGCCTTATATTAACACTAGAAGTTTTAACCGCATATTATAGTTAAAGATTAAAAGACTTTCTTAAACTATATATAAGAGGAAGGGTGGGCGTATACTATATATACCACCCTTAACACTAAGAATAGGGACATAGGGTATTTATTTTTGGATATCTAGTTATACGCAGTTAAGGAACTAGAGATTCTATAGGAATATATAAACCTAAAGAATATTACTAATAAGGAAGCCACGCACACCTTGCCTAACCCTATATTAGTAGAGCACGAGATAGATATAGGAGATAAGGAACCTCTTTTTAGACTACTATATAACCTATTAAAAAACAAGCTAGTAGTATTACATTAGTATATAGTAAACAATCTTTAAAGAGGATGGATTTGGCCTTTTATAAGTTAGATAAAGGTACCAATTATATTTATACCTAAAAAGGATAAGACCCTTTGTCTCTATATTAACTATTAGGCGCTAAATAAGATTACTATAAAGAATTACTACCCACTACCCTTAATAGGGGAGCTTATTAACAGGCTATTAGGCGTAAAGATATTCATAAAATTAAATCTAAAAGATATATACTATTAAATCCGGATTAAAGCCGGCTGTAACGGAACCTTATAGCAGGAACTACGGTGGGTCCTATTATTAGGCTGGGTATATAGGTAAGAACAAATCAACAATATAATACTAACTAGTAGAGTGGTTGCCCAACAGATTAACTCTAATTATATTCTAAGATTTACTACAAGGAGAGAACTATCTATGGTAGGAACTAAGGTCCTTTAAATACACGACCGTACTCCTAAGAAATCCTCTCTTATACATAAGGTACGTATTGTACGTGGTATACATAGACGTACTCTACATATACTGCGTATACTATGTATAACATTATATAACTCACTTACCATTCCTTATTATATAGTTCCACTGGTTCCATCCTAGACCGTACCTATATTAACTAACTAGCTTTCTCCAACTCTTCCCTAAATAGTTATAACATCGTACTTAAAGCGTCCGTAACACCATCTCCCTCCTTTTTATCTTTGTCCTTAAAGATTCCCAATATCTCCAAGTCGTCTACTAGAGGTGTAATATCCGTTTAATTAGTCTAGTTAATATCCTTACTTATTATACCTAAAGCGTCTTCTTCTTCACAAGCGCAATGCCGTGCTCGCACTATGGCTGCCATACTATTACTTAGTGAGATAATATCGTCTCCATATTCTTATTATGTAAAGGCAGGGTTAGTGTATATTGCTATAATAAGTCCCTTATCCTAACAACCCTCGTCTTATTCGGAGTGTATTAAAGCAAACGTTTAATTATTTTGCAATATTTGCTCTATTTCTAATACTAAGTATATACGTCCTATAACTCTTAATAGTCTTTAAGTTCCCTAAGTAACTTATTATAGGGTCTTATATTTAATCTACTACTATAAAGCTAGAGTCTGAGTTGGCCGCCACGTATACTAAACTTTACCATTCTACTAAAGAGACCGCTTGGGCCCTAGAGGCTTAACGTCACTCCTTTAAATCTTAGCAGATTGCGTTTACTTAGTTAACCCGTCTTAAGAAGGTTTATAAGAAGGTTCGTTCTAAGGAGTAGGTACTAGTTTAACAAGGTCTTAACAAGCTAGGTAATAAAAGAACTAGCTCTCCTCCTATAAGGGAAACAACTCTAAGTAGCTCGGCAATTGCTCCTCTTAGGTCCCCCTTAGGCAACTTATTTTTTAGCAATCCTTTTTTATTAATATTGCCTAACCTACTCTCTTCCAATACTCCTTTACCTTTCCTATAGCGTTCTCTAGGTTGCTTAGTGGTTCCTAAGTAGTCTTACTATAGCCTATCCACTTTACTTTATACTATATTTCATCATCTATATCCTTATAACTGATAATCCTTAAAACTTGCTATTTATCTTCCTTTTATCCTCTATACATGTCTGCCTTATAGACTGGTAGCTTAATATTCCCATATAATAGCTCTAGCATTGCAATATATTATATAGGGTAGATCTTTATTTTGGCTAGTAGGTTTAACTTATACGTAACCAATAAAATTCTTTATATAATTTTAAAAGGTCCTAGTCTAACATAGTCTAACTTCTTGCTTAGTTGTTAACTCTTGAAATTTTTATATAGTAGCTATACTTTATCTCCCTCCTTAAGATCTGGTCCCTTAGATCTCTTAGTATTATAGTACTTTTTCATCCTTTACTGTACTAGCTTGGCTGTTTCCGTAAGGTCTATATAAAGATTTATTAATATCTCCATTCTTTATTTAGCTGTGCTACTTGTTTTCTTTACTTAGTATAGTAATAACAACGTTCTTAGCTTATACCCGTAATTCGCCTTAAATAGTAATGTCCCTATTCCTTCTTATAGTATTGTATTATATATAAACTATATAACTGGTAATAATGATATCTAATTGTTCTATATGTAATTAATATAATATCTCAAATACTGTTCTAGTGTCTAGTTTAGTCTTTCCATTTATCTGTCCGTCTGCGGATAATACGCTATAGAGGTTGCTGCGCAAACTCCCTATTCTACCAAAAATACTTCCTAAAACACTACTATAAATCTTAGATCTTTGTCTAATATAATTTTATCTAGTGCTCTGTATCTTATAAACACTTCCTTTATATAAATTCTAGTAACGTCCTCTGCTAATATTTCTTCTGTATATGCTATAAAGTATCCCCACTTTATAAGCTTATCCACTATTACTAAAATCGCGTTATAATCTTATCCTATAATAGGATCTCTTAACTTTGGTAACTTAATAATAAAGTCCTATAATATAACCTCCCATAGTCTTCCTGGTGTCTTAATAGGTTATAGCCCTCCATATAGCTTATACCTCGTTGGTTTGTTTTTTTAGCAATTTAGATATTTCTTTATAACTTATCTTACTAGTCCCCAGATTCCTTAAATAATATACTCCTCTTAAAGTCTTAACACTAAGCCTATAGCTCCATTATATCCTTATATTATTCCCTTATAGAATTCCTTAACAAACTCCTCTATAATAGACTTAGGCACATATGTTGCTTCTCTATTTTTATATTGCTCTAAGTCTAGATCCTCTATCTATACTTCTTAAATCTTCTATATCTAATCACTCTTTAGTAATTTATAGATCTGACTTTCCTTAGTTGCTATAATCTTTAGATAATTATACCTAATTAATCCGTCTTAATTCTTTCGCAATAAAGCTTCTAATGGCTTTTTGTCACTTTATAGTTCAGCCTTTCTACTTAGAGCGTCTGCTTATATATTATCGGTACCCTTAGTATACTAAATTTCAAAATAGTATTCTATAAGCATTTCCGCCCATCTAACCTATCTTTGGTTAAGTTCCTTTATTATTAGGAATCCTATAAGGTTCTTATAGTCTGTCTTAACCACAAACGGTTTTTCTGTACCTTGTAAGAATGCTCTCTATTCCTTAAATACTATAACTATACCTAGTAACTCCTTATTATAAATATTATAGTTTAACTCTAGTGGTGTTATCTTCTAACTATAGTACGCTATTGGGTACTATACATCCTGGTGCTTCTATAGTAAGCATACTCCTAGTGCAAAGTCTAATATATTTATCTTAACAACCGTATCTAACTTTGGTTGGTATATCTTAAGGACTGGCTCTTAGGTAAACAACTCTTTAAGTTTCTAGAACAGCTTTTTCTACTTACTACCCTAAACCCATAGTTCCTTCTTCTTGGTTAGCCTTATAAATAGCTTAATACTCTTTAACCACTATGCTATAAACCTCCTATAGTAGTTATAAAACCCTAAAAACAATCTTAGCTGCGTAACGTTCTCTAGTTCTTACTAATTTACTATAGCTTTAACTTTCTTTAGGTCCATACTAATCTTTCCTAGTTTAATAATAAATCCTATAAAATTGGTCTTTACTATAAAGAACTTATATTTCTTAATTGCTACTAGCATCCGTTCTTTCTATAGTCTCTTTAAGACCTATTTAATATGTTCTCTATGTTCTTCCTCACTTATTAAGTAGATAATAATATCATTAAGGTATACTATAATAAACTTATTAAGGTGTTCTCCTAACACACTATTAATTCGCTTCTGGAATATTGCTAGTGCGTTTATAAGCCTAAATTGCATAACTAATAGCTTATATAGTCCTTCCTTTGACCTAAAGGCTGCCTTTTACTTATTGCCTTCTTTAATCCTAATCTAATAGTATGCCTACCTTAAATCTATCTTTATAAAGATTTTTGCGTTACCTATCCTGTCTTAGATTTCGCTAATTAAGGGTAAAGGATACCTATCCTTCCTAGTAATACTATTTAACTGTCTATAGTCTATACACATTCTAAGTTTTCCGTTTTTCTTTAGAATGAATAATACTGGATATCCTACTAATAACTATAATGGTCTAATATATCCCTTATATAAGTTTTCCTGGATAAACTCCTTAAGTGCCACTAACTCGGTTTCAGTAAGCTTATAAATTAGAAAAAACTTTAAACTTATTCCCTTTTTTAGTTCTATCTTATAGTCCTATACTATATGTTTTAACAGCTTTTTACTTTCTAGTAACTATAACTTCTTACTATACTTGTGGTATCTCTTTGGTATATAACTTAAGCCTTACTTAGTCTCTTCGTATATTACTCCGACTTAATACCATACTAACTTGGTTTACTGTCGCATTTTATATTATTAAGTATCCCTAATATTAACCTAACCTATAACCCAATCAATCTTTAGATTGTACTCCTATAACTAAGGTATTCCTAATATCACCTTATTCTATCCTAATAGTAGGATATTAAAAGACATTCTAACTAGTCTCCCTTTAATAGTTAGCTAAATAGGTTCTATTTTAAGATTAATAATATCCCCTCTATAGGCTATCTAATCTCCTAAAATTGTTATAAGTGAATATAGGTATTCCTTCTGTCTATATAGTAACCCTATTCTTTCCACTACTTTTAGTGATACGTGGTTCCTTATTGCTCCACTATTTATTAATACTTCAAACTGCTGATCTTGCCACTTAACTTATAAGTTTAGATATTGTCCTTATATTCCTTTAAGGGTCTAAGGCTCTAACACTAGTTCTCTCTAGTCCTATACACCTCCCCTTTTCCCAACTATTGGCTGCTAGATCCTGCTTATACTTAGTCTAACCTTAGCTAATATTTAGTTTATTTCTTTTCCTCTACGTGCTATAGATAAGTGTTCTCTAGGCACTCCTACTACTATTATCCATCTAGGCATTCTTCCGTAAGGAATCTTCCTGGTTAAAGTGTTAGATCCCCTTAACTTTATACTTCTACTAAGTGCTATTTATATATATACTTAGTATTCCTAAACCGCTTTTCTTCTAGTGCCTAATATATCCTTACTAAGTACTTCTAGTTCTTATCCTTTAGTACTCTATGCATATTATAGGTATCATCCACATAAGCTATCTATAATAGTGTATAATACGCTAAATAACTTAGGTCTACTCTTAGCTTATCTTTGCTCTTAAGTTTAAACCTCTATCTAGTTAATCTAACTGTCGGTCTTTCTTCTGTGGGTACTAAGATTTATTACTTACTTCTTTAGTCCCTAGATCCTTCTTCTAAGTTCCTTAACGTTATAACTAATACTCCTTTAATATAATTTATATGTTTTTCCATAATGGGTTGGTTTTAGACAACTTTTTTATCTAGCCACATATAAAAGTCTTCCTATTTATTATTACTTTATTGCCTATACCACTTTCCATATAACTGGTTTAGTGTGTATGGTTTATCTATTAGAAAGTACCTTATTATTGCTACATTATAACATCCTTTAGTATGTCTTTCTTTGAACCTAGTTAAAATCCCTAGATCCTCTTCTTATTCTAATTTATCTAGCTATTTTACCCTAAGTATCCCTACACTAGGCCTATTAGTAATTCTTTGTATGGGTGCTCTATCCCTTATATAACCTAGTATAGCTAATCTTCTATCTAGCTTTTGCTCCTACTATGCGATAATTCTTTATCTAAACTTATTTATAGTTTCTTATTTTCTGCGTCTTGTAGCTAGATCCTTAAAGTCATCTTGCTTCTTAATCACAGTATTAACTTTTTAATCTTTAGGCTAAACACTAGGTTTACCTAGAACTGTTATAGCCCTTATTTATTATTTAAAATCTTGGTTGCCTATTAACGTACTTATTTATTCCCTAAACTCTTAGTTCTTAAACTTGCGTCCTATACTCATTTATTTATTACTAAACTAAGTTGCTGCTCTTTTCTATTGGTTTTTATCTGTTATGGGTTCTAGAGCTATCCTTATTACACCTTACAAGTCTAGAGCCTTCCTTATCTCGTCCTAAGAGTCTTAGACCTATAGCCTTTTACCTTTATTAAGTAATAAGCTAGCACTAGTAGTTATCTACTTACTTAGTTTCTTTTAAATGTTACTCCTTTTATCTTATAAAGCGATGGAAATCGTATCTAATAGTGTTATAGCATCCGTTACTAAACCCTATTTTATAATGGTCTTAGTTTCTACTTCTGTTTTAACTTCTCTAAGGTTTGTATGCTTTTAGTAAGCTACCTTTATTGCCTTATTGTTAGTAAATGCTTCGCCTATATTAAATTCATTATCTTTAATGTCTAATCTATAAGCTGGTTTATTAGTTCCTCTAAACTTAGATAACAATAGCTCCTATAGCTAATAGCTTGCGCCGTACTTAGCGTCCTTATAAATTCGGCATGCGTTGTTATAATAAAACGCGAAACTGTTAATTAAATACTCTTTTATTCCTTATAGTGCACTATCGTCCCTTTGTATATACGTGCCGTCTGCTGGCCTAGTTCCCTTTACTATGTAATTACTCTAACTACCTCTATAGTCTCTAGCGAAATAACCTTGTTTTCTGTAATTTATATAAGCCCTATCTTTAAACCACTTTTCTTATTATGGAGTCCGCCTAAACATCTTTTACTATTAAAATCCCTAGTTTAGCCTCTACTTCTAGGTCCTTTAATTACTAGATCCTTAACCTCTAGGTTTTTATAGTTTCTTTTCCTACCTTTAGGTTTCTTTAGTACCACTTAGGTCTATTAGCTTTGCGCCATTTTATAGTTTTTAACTCTATATCTATTGTTGCGTACTCTACGCCTTATATAACTATAGAACTCTATCTTACCCTTTCTTAGCTTGTTCCCTTTAATAGATCCTATTATTAATCTTTATTAACTGGTTTATTAACTCCCTTAGAGTATCCGCATCCTCTATTAGGATAATTACGTCCTGGACTTTAGCCTTAAGTCCTTACTTATACTGTACTATAAGCGCCCTATTATTCCACTTAACCTATATAGCTAGTGTTTAAAACTGCGTTGTATACTTAATTACTAAAGTGCGTTATACTAAGTTCTAAAGTTTCCGTTCCGCTATTATAGTTGCTTTAGGGTCTCTAAATATTTATATTAACTATTTTGCAAATCCGTTCCAACTTACAAACATATACTATATGTCCGGGTTAGTAGTCGTCACACCGTTTACTTATATTTCTATAAGGTAAGGCTCAAACCATTCTAAAGCTCTTTCTATTAAAAATAGTCCTGCGTACACTACCTAGTCTATAGGTATTGCTAACTTCGCTCCTTCCTGCATAACCTTAAAATATATCTGCGTAAAAAACCCTTTAAGCTTTAACTTCTCCCCTAAAAACCATTTAATTAAAGGTAACTTAACCTTTACTACTCTAATTCCATTAATGCGTTCTTTAAGTAGCCTGCTATTATCCTATAAGCAATTAACTATTTCCTATAACTAACCTTGCGTAACTACTTAAGAATCTATATCTGCTATACTAGTGTCTCCTAACCCTAAGGTCGTGGCTGCCGTTAACATTGTTATAACTAGTGCTTTAGGTGGCATGTTGTTCAATCTTATTTAATACTATAACCTTAGTAGTTATAATGGAACCTAGTAGCAGGAACTACGGTAGGTCCTATTATTAGGCTGGGTATATAGGTAAGAACAAATTAATAATATAATAATAACTAGTGGAGTAGTTACCTAACAGATTAACTCTAATTATATTCTAAGATTTACTATAAGGAGAGAACTATCTATGGTAGGGACTAAGGTCCTTTAAATACACAACTATACTCCTAAGAAATCCTCTCTTGTACGTAAGGTACGTGTTATACGTATTATATATAGATGTATACTGCGTATACTCCGTACACTATGTATAATATTATATAACTCGCTTACTATTCCTTATTATATGGTTCTACTAGATCTATCCTAGACTGTACCTGTATTAACTAACTAGCTTCCTCCAACTCTTCCCTAAGTAGTTATAATATTGTACTTAAAGCGTCCGTAATACTATCTCCCTCCTCTTTATCTTTGTCCTTAAAGATTCCTAATATCTCCAAGTTGTCTACTAGAGGTGTAATGTCCGTTTAATTAGTCTAGTTAATGTCTTTGCTTATTATACCTAAAGCCTCTTCTTCTTTATAAGCGCAACGCCATGCTCGTACTATGGCTGCCATACTATCGCTTGGTAAGATAATGTCGTCTCCATATTCTCGTTATATGAAGGCAGGGTTAGTGTGTATTACTATAATAAGTCCCTTGTCCTAACAACCCTTGTTTTACTCTAAGTGTACTAAAGCAAATATTTAATCGTCCTGTGACGTTTGCTCTATATTTAACGCTAAGTATACGCGTTTTATAACTCTTAGTAGTCTTTAAGTTCCCTAAGTAACTTATTATAGGGTCTTATATTTAATCTGCCGCTGTAAAGCTAGAGTCTAAGTTGGCTACTATGTGTACCAAACTCCACCATTCTGCTAAAGAGACCGCTCGGGCCCTTAAGGCTCAGCGTTGCTCCTTTAAGTCTTAACAGATTGCGTTCGCTCGGTTAACCCATCTTAAGAAGGTTTATAAGAAGGTTCATTCTAAGAAGTAGAAACTTGTGGAATAGGGCCTTTAGGAACTTAGTAATAAAAGAATAAACCCTTTTCCTATTAAGAGGGAAACAACTCTAAGTAGCTTAGCAGGTGCTCCTCTTAGGTCCCCCTTAGGTGATTTATTCTTTGGCGATCCTTTTTTATTAATATTGCCTAACCCTTTCTCTTCTAATACTCCTGTACCTTTCCTATAGCGTTCTTTAGGTTGCTTAGTAGTTCTTAGGTAGTCTTACTATAGCCTATCCACTTTACTTTATACTATATTTTATTATCTATATCCTTATAACTAATAATCTTTAAAACTTGCCATTTATCTTCTTTTTATCCTCTATATATGTCTGCCTTATAAGCTAGTGGCTTAATATCCCTATATGCTGGTTCTAGCATCGCGATGTGTTATATAGGGTAGATCTTTATTTTAGCTAGTAGGTTCAACTTATATGTAACTAATAAAATTCTTTACTTAACTTTAAAAGGTCCTAGTCTAATATAGTCTAACTTCTTGCTTAATCGTCAACTCTTAAAATTTTTGTGTAGTAGCTATACTTTATCTCCCTCCTTAAGATCTGGTCCCTTAGATCTCTTAGCATTATAGTACTTTTTTATTTGCTTTTGTACTAGTTTAGCTATTTCTATAAGGTCTATATAAAGATTTATTAACGTCTCCATTCTTTACTTAGCTGCGCTACTTATTTTCTTTACTTAATGTGGCGATAATGACGTTTTTAGCTTATATCCGTAATTCGCCTTAAATGGTAATGTTCCCATTCCTTCTTGTAGTATTGTATTGTATATAAACTATATAACTGGTAACAATAATATCCAACTATTCTATGCGTAATTAATATAATGCCTTAGATACTATTCTAGTGTCTAGTTTAGTCTTTCCGTTTACCCATCTGTCTGCGGATAATACGCTATAGAGGTTACTGCGCGAACTCCCTATTCTGCCAGAAACACTTTCTAAAATACTACTATAAATCTTGGATCTCTGTCCAATATAATTTTATCTAGTGCTCCGTGTCTTGCAAATACTTCCTTTATATAGATTTTAGCGACGTCTTCTGCTAATATTTCTTTAGTGCATGCTATAAAGTATCCCCACTTTATTAGCTTGTCTACTATTACTAAAATCGCGTCGTGATCCTATCCCGTAATAGGATCTCTTAACTTTAGTAACTTAATAATAAAGTCCTATAATATAACCTCCTATGGTCTTCCTGGTATTTTAATAGGTTATAGCCCTCTATACAGCTTATGCCTTATTAGTTTGTTTCTTTGGCAATCTGGACATTCTCTTATAACTTATCTTGCTAGTCCCCAGATTCCTTAAATAATATACTCCTTTTAAAGTCTTGACACTAAGCCTATAGCTCTGTTATATCCTTATATTATTCCCTTGTGGAATTCTTTAACAAATTCTTCTGCAATAAACTTAGGCATATATATTGCCTCTCTATTTTTATATTGCTCTAAGTCTAGATCCTCTACCTGTGCTTCTTAGATCTTCTATATTTAATTACTCTCTAGTAATTTATAGATCTGACTTTTCTTAGTTGCTGTAATCTTTAGATAATTATACCTAATTAATCTATCTTAATCCTTTTATAACAAAGCTCCTAATAGCTTTTTATTATTTTATAGTTTAGCCTTTCTACTTAGAGCATCTGCTCGTGTATTATCTGTACCCTTAGTATACTAAATTTTAAAATAGTATTTTATAAGCATTTCCGCCTATCTAACCTGTCTTTGGTTGAGTTCCTTTGTTATTAGGAATCCTATAAGGTTCTTATAGTCTGTTTTAACCATAAATGGTTTCTCTATACCTTATAAGAATACTCTCTATTTTTTAAGTGCTGTAACTATACCTAATAACTCCTTGTTATAGATGTTGTAGTTTAACTCTAGTAGTATTATTTTCCAACTATAATATGTTACTAGATGCTATGCGTCCTGGTGCTTTTATAGTAAGTATGCTTCTAGTGCAAAATCTAATATGTCTGTCTTAATAACCGTTTTTAACTTTAGTTGATAGATCTTAAGGACTGGCTCTTAGGTAAACAACTCTTTAAGTTCCTAGAATAGCTCCTTCTATTTACTATTTTAAACCCACGGTTCCTCTTTCTTTGTTAGCCTTGGAAATGGCTTAATACTTTTTAACCACTATACCATAAACCTCCTATAGTAGTTACAAAACCCTAAGAACGATTTTAACTACGTAACATTCTTTGGTTCTTACTAACTTACTATAGCTTTAACTTTCTTTAGGTCCATACTAATCTTTCCTAGTTCAATAATAAATCCTACAAAATTAGTTTTTCTTGTAAAGAACTTATATTTCTTAATTACTACTAGCATTTGTTCTTCCTATAGTCTCTTTAAGACCCATTTAATATGTTCTCTATGTTCTTCCTTACTTTCTAAGTAAATAATAATATCATTAAGGTATGCTATAATAAACTTATTAAGGTGTTCTCCTAATATACTATTAATTCACTTCTGGAATATTGCTAGTGCGTTTATAAGCCTAAATTGCATAACTAATAGCTTATATAGTCCTTTCTTTGACCTAAAGGCTGCCTTCTACTTATCGCCATCCTTAATTCTAATCTGATAGTACGCCTACCTTAGATCTATCTTTGTAAAGATCTTTACGTTGCCTATCCTATTTTAGATTTCGTTAATTAAGGGTAAAGGATACCTATCCTTCCTAGTGATGCTGTTTAACTGTTTATAGTTTATACACATCCTAAGTTTTCTGTTTTTCTTTAGGATAAATAGTACTGGATATCCTGCTAATAACTATAACGGTCTAATATATCCCTTGTGTAAGTTTTCCTAGATAAACTCCTTAAGCGCTACTAACTCTGTTTTAGTAAGCTTGTAAATTAGAAAGAACCTTAGACTTATTTCTTCTTCTAATTCTATTTTATGGTCCTATGCTGTATACTCTAATAGCTTTTTACTTTCTAGTGACCATAACTTCTTACTATACTTGTGGTATCTCTTTGGTATATAACTTAAGCCTTGCTTAGTCTCTTTGTATATTACTCCAACTTGGTACTATACCAACTTGGTTTACTGTCACATCTTATATTATTAAGTATTCTTAATATTAACCTAACCTGTAACCTAATTAATCTTTAGATTGTACTCCTATAACTAAGGCATTCCTAGTATCGCCTTATCCTATCCTAATGGTAGAATATTAAAAGATATTCTAACTGGTCTTCCTTTAATGGTTAACTAAATAGGTCCTGTTTTAAGATTAATAATGCCTCCTCTATAGGCTATCTAATCTCCTAAAATCGTTATAAGTAGATATGGGTGTTTTTTTCTATCTATGTAGTAACCCTATCCTTTCTACTGCCTTTAGTAATATGTGGTTTCTAGTTACTTTACTATCTACTAATACTTTAAACTGCTAATCTTGCCACTTAACTTATAAATTTAGGTATTATTTTTAAATTCCTTTAAGGGTTTAAGGCTCTAATACTAGTTCCCTCTAGTTTTATACGCCTCCCCTTTTCCTAACTGTTGGCTACTAGATCCTGCTTGTACTTAGTCTAACTTAGGCTAATACTTAGTTCGTTTCTTTTCCTCTATATACTATAGATAAGTGTTCTCTAAGCACTTTTACTACTATTATCCGTCTAGGTATTCTTCCGTAAGAAATCTTCCTGGTTAAAGTATTAAGTCTCCTTAACCTTATACTTCTACTAGGTACTATCTATGTATATACTTAGCGTTCCTAAACCGCTTTTCCTTAGGTGCCTAATATATTCTTACTAGGTACTTCTAGTTTTTATCTTTTAGTGCTCTATATATATTGTATGTATTATCCACATAAGCTATCCACGATAGTATATAATGCGCTATATGTTTTAGGTTAACTTTTAGTTTATCTTTATTTTTAAGTTTAAACCTATACCTAGTCAACCTAATCACTGGTATCTCTGCTATAGGTACTAAGATTTATTACTTATTTCTCTAGTCCCTAGATCCCTCTTCTAGGTTCCTTAATATTATAATTAATACTCCTTTAATATAACTTATGCGTTTCTCTGTAATAAGTTAGTCTTAGATAACTTTTTTGTCTAGCTATATATAAAAATCTTCCTATTTATTATTGTGTCGTTGCCTATACCACTTTCCGTATAACTAGTTTAGTGTGTATGGTCTATCTATAAGAAAGTACCTTATTATCGCTATATTATAATATCCTTTAGTATATCTTTCTTTAAACCTAGTTGGGATATTTAGATCCTCTTCTTATTCTAGTTTATCTAACTACTTTACCCTAGGTGTCCCTGTACTTGGCCTATTAGTAACTCTTTATACAGGTGCTCTGTCCCTTATATAACCTAGTATAGCTAACCTCTTATCTAGCTTTTACTCTTGCTATATGATAATTTTTATCCTAAACTTATTTATAGTTTCTTATTTTCTGCGTCTTGTAGCTGGATTTTTATAGTTATCTTGCTTTTTAATCCTAGTATTAACTGTTTAATCTTTAGGCTGAATACTATATTTACCTAAGATTGCTAACGTTCTTATTTATTCCCCAAACTTATAGTTCTTAAACTTGCGTCCTATACTTATTTATTTGTTACTAAACTAAGTAGCTGCTCTTTCCTATTAGTTTTCGTCTGTTATAGGTCCTTAGGTGTGTCTTATCTTATTTTAAGAATCTTAAGCTTCTTATATCTCTTCTTAAGAATCTTAAGCCTATGGCTTTTTGCCTTTATTAAGTAATAAGCTAGCACTAGTAGTTATCTGCTTGCTTAGTTTCTTCTAAACATTACTCCTATTATTTTATAAAGCAATGGAAATTGTATCTAATAGTGTTATAGCATCCGTTACTAAACCCTGTTCTATAATAGTTTTAGTTTCTACTTCTGTTTTAACCTTTTTAAGGTTTATATGCTCCTAGTAAGCTGCCTTTATTGCCTTATTATGAGTAAATACTTTACCTGTGTTAAATTTATCATCTTTAATATCCGATTTATAAGCTAGTTTATTGGTTCCTCTAAACTTAGATAATAATGGCTCCTATAGCTAATAGCTTGCGCCATACTTAGCATCCTTATAAATTTAGCATGCGTTGTTATAATAATACGCAAAACTATTAATTAAACACTCTTTTATTCCTTATAGTGCACCGTTGTTCCTTTATATATACGTGCCGTCTGCTGGCCTGGTTTCCTTTACTATATAATTACTTTAACCACCTCTATAGTCTCTAGCGAAATGATCTTATTTTCCGCAATTTATATAAGCCCTATCTTTAAACTATTTTTCTTGCTATAGAGTCCGCCTAAACGTCTTCTACTGCTAAGATCCCTGGTTTAGCCTCTACTTCTAGGTCCTTTAATTACTAGATTCTTAACCTCTAGGTTTTTATAGTTTCTTTCCCCATCTTTAGGTTTCTTTAGTACCGCTTAGGTCTATTAGCTCTGCGCCATTCTATAGTTTTTAACTCTATATCTGTTATTGCGTACTCTGCGCCTTATATAACTGTGGAACTCTATCTTACCCTTTCTTAGCTTATTCCCTTTAATAGATCCTATTATTAATCTTTATTAACTGGTTTATTAACTCCCTTAGAGTATCCGCATCTTCTATTAGGATAATTACGTCCTAGACTTTAGCCTTAAGTCCTTATTTATACTGTGCTATAAGCGCCCTATTATTCCACTTAACCTATATAGCTAGTGTTTAAAACTGTGTTATATACTTAATTGCTAAAGTACGTTGTACTAAGTTCTAAAGCTTTCGTTCCGCTGTGGTTGTGGCCTCTAGGTCTCTAAATATCTGCGTTAGTTATTCCGCGAACCTATTCTAACTGGTAAATATATACTATACATCCTAGTTAGTAGTTGTTATGCTATTAGCCTATATTTCCGTAAGGTATAGTTTAAACCACTTAAGTACCCTTTCTGTTAGGAACAATCCTGTATAGGCTACTTAATCTAATAATATTGCTAACTTCGCTCCTTTCTGCATTACCTTAAAGTGTATCTGCGTAAGAAATCCCTTAAGCTTTAACTTCTCCCCTAAGAACCATTTAATTAAAGGTAGTTTAATTTTCGCTACTCTAATTCTATTAATACGTTCTTTAAGTATCCTATTATTATCTTGTAAGTAATTAACCATTTCCTATAACTAACCTTACGTAACTACTTAAGAATCTATATCTACCATACTGGTATCTCCTGGCCCTAAGGTTGTGGCTGCTATTAACGTTATTATAACTAGTGCTTTAGGTGGCATATTATTTAATTTTATTTAATACCATAACCTTAGTAGTAAATGTATAACGGAACCTAGTAGTAGGAACTACGGTAGGTCCTATTATTGGGCTAGGTATATAGGTAAGAACAAATTAACAACGTAATAATAACTAGTGGAGTAGTTGCCTAATAGATTAACTCTAATTATATTCTAAGATTTACTACAAGGAGAGAACTATCTATGGTAGGGACTAAGGTCCTTTAAATACATAATTATACTCCTAAGAAATCCTCTCTTATATATAAGGTACGTGTTATACGTGTTATATATAGACGTATACTGCGTATACTCTATACACTATATATAACATTATGTAACTCGCTTACTATTCCTTATTATATAGTTCCACTAGATCTATTCTAGACCGTGCCTATATTAACCAACTAGCTTCCTCCAACTCTTCCCCAAGTAGTTATAACATCGTACTTAAAGCGTCTATAATAGTAGTGAATGTATAACAGAACCTTGTAGCAGAAACTACAGTGGGTCCTATTATTAGGCTAAGTATATAGGTAAGAATAAATCAACAATATAATAATAACTAGTGGAGTAGTTACCTAATAGATTAACTCCAATTATATTCTAAGATTTACTACAAGGAGAAAACTATCTATAGTAGGGACTAAGGTCCTTTAAATACATAACCATACTCCTAAGAAATCCTCTCTTATATATAAGGTACATATTATATATAATATACATAAACGTACTCTGCGTATACTGTATACACTGCTGTAACGGGACTAGCCTAGTTACAGTAGAAATGTCTTGGTAAAACACTTAATAGATAGAACTTAAAGCTTTAACCAAATTCTGCCGAATTCTGCTAGCTTAATTAACTTCTACCAAGTTCTGCTAGATTAATTGAATACTACTGAAGTCCGTCCGCGTGTGTATATGCGTACGTATTGACCAAGACCCCTAAACTGTTTAATTGTAAGATTCTCTTGTTATTCCTTTCTCTTTTTTACGCAACGTCTTGTTCCTAGCAAGAGCTATATACCCTTAGATTTAGATAGAATTTATATTGTTCCTTTAAATCTTTCCTAAAGCCTCTTCGCGCCCTTATATTACGTTGTGTCTAAAACAACTACTATTGAAATGGCAAACAACCTCGAATCCTACGCGTTAACTATGAGCATTATAACCCTAGTTAGGGAACAGTTAACTGCAATGTAAGAAGCCTTTATAGATGCTTTGGCTTAGTAGCGGGCTGTACTAGAAGCCTAGTATTAGCGATTAATAGAAATACTCCGTGAAGAACTCTGCAATGTTAATACACTTATAATAGAGACCCTAATAGTAACATCTGTAAATAAAATTAAGATAACTGTATATAAACCTAGCCCGTTAAATGCGAACCCTAAATTAGTAACGGTAGCTTAACCTATACCTATAACAAACCTAGTACTTACTACAAAATTAGAAAAGTTTCCTGACCCTTTAATATTTAATAGAAATTAAAATAACCTGCGTCCCTTTATAACTAAGCTCCACCTTAAACTCTTAACGAACTATAACCGATACCCTATTAAAGCTAGCAAGATTAGCTATGGGATGTCTTAATTAAGTAAAGACGCTGCACGAACTATGGACCTATTCTTCCGTAATAGCACCTTCGTTAATTTTGAAATCTTTATCTCTTTATTAGAACGAACGTATAATAACACTAGCCGCAAATACACCGCTGTTACTAAACTTAAAACCCTATAATAATGGAATTAAGACTTTACTAGCTTCTTTTTGGAATTTTTAGGCCTTATTAGCGAACTGGATTGGAATGAAGCCGCTAAAGTTGCTGCTCTTTAACGAGCTATTTTGGATGAAATTAGAGTATAGTTAGTAGGCAGGGAACTGCCAAAGGACCTACCTAAATTTGCTATAATGTGTTAACGAATTAATAAGGACCTTTAATATAATAAATAAACTTGTTTTCTAAAGCCAACCACGCCTCGCGTTTAAGACTCTACGAAACTGATATATACCCTAAAGCGCGACCCTTCTCCGAAACCTATGCACGACCTTATAGACCTCGACGCCACTTAATCCTACGCACCCTTAGGAACCGATAAACGAAGGACTTAAGTCATAAATGGAGAATGCTTTAAATGTGGCAGAAAAGGATATATTTAAAGGAATTGCCGAACTTACCCTTTTAAAAAAGTCCGCTGTAGTTCCTTCTGGTTTTTAAATTGCACCTACTCCTTAAATCGCACTTGTTCTTTAAGCCGTACTTACTCCTTAACTTATACTTGTTCTATAAATTATACCTAGTTGTTATAAAGCATTTTATGCTTAGCTAACTTAGAAAACAAATTATCCTAGGGCTAAGTCGCGCCTTAGAATAAGAAGTGGAAGAGTATAAGTGTCTAGGCTCTTCTAGCGCTAATACACAATATAACTCCCTTAATGTACTTAGCGAAATTCGAATACTTAGAAAATGGAAGGAGGTACGAATTCTTATAGACAGCGGAGCTACTAGCATAGGCTTTATTAATATGAACTACGTAAAAACCTAACGCCTAAATTTAAAGAAACTTAATAAGCCCTAAGGCCTATAAGGCTTTAACGGCAAACCCTTAATATATAGCGAATTAACGCACTACACTCTTGTGAAAATGTGGATGGGCGAATACCTTAAATACATTTCCCTATTTGTAACACCCCTAAAGCAATATAAGATAATACTTGGACATAGATAGCTAAAACGGCACAACCCTTTAATTAGCTGGGTTAAAGAAACACTAAAATTCCGTATAACCTATTACTGAAGTTATTGTTTAAAACACCACCTGCCCTATAAATATATATAAGACTATTTGAATTCGATATAATATAAATTGCCCTTACTATAAACCTTGAATTAATATGATAAAACTACAACTACTAATCGCAGTAAAGAATGTGAAGATGATATATTAAAACCCCTTAAAATTTATATAATACAAGCCGCACCTTTTGTTTTGTTAGTAAGAAAATAAGACCACGAAATCTTTGCTATAACAATAGAAGATATTAAGAAGGCGCTAGAACCAAAGTAGTATATTAACCCTTAACCTCTTATACCTAAGGAGTACCATAATCTAATTAATAAGTTTAAAAAACGATTTACAGACCAGCTGCCCCCGTATTAGGATAAATATAATTTTAAGATAGAACTTAAACCTGGTATAACACCAAAGTTCGGTCCGCTATATGGTATATTATAAGAAGAACTGCTTATAATACGATAATACCTTAATAAGTATCTAGAAAAAGGATTTATTTGCCCTAGTTAATCTCTATTTGCCTTACCCGTATTATTTATTAAAAAGCTAGGAGGAGGCTTAAGATTCTATATTAATTACCAAGCCTTAAATATAATTATGATTTGAAACCAATATCTAATCCCCTTAATTTAAGAGACGCTTGACCGCCTGGCAAAGGCACGATATTTTATAAAGCTTAATATAGTTACTGCCTTTAATTGAATTCGTATCTAAGAAGGAGATGAGAAGTACATAGCCTTTTATATATAATGGGGACTCTTTAAATACCTAGTAATGCTGTTTAGTATATAGAACGGTCCTGGTACGTTTTAGTAATACATTAACGATTCGTAAATTCCTTAATGTATTTATTACTGTGTATATTAATAATATCCTAATCTACTTGTCTTTGCTTTTTAAGTATTGAAAACACGTCCGAATGGTCCTTAAACGTTTGCGAGATGCGGGTTTATAATATGATATTAAGAAATGCAAGTTCTACGCGTCTAAAGTTATGTACCTAGGCCTGATTATATCTTATAATGGAATTAAAATGGACCCTAAAAAGGTTGCTGCGATTATGAACTGGGGAAGCCCTAGTAATATATAAGATATTTAAGGATTTCTAGGATTTGCAAATTTCTACCACCAATTTATTAACTAGTTCTTAAAAATTGCCTAACCATTAGTAAACCTAATAAGAAAAAACATAAAATTTAAATGGACTGCTAGATATAAATAAGCTTTTAATAACTTAAAATAACGCTTTATAACCACTCTGATTCTTGCCTACTTTGACCCTAACCTTAAATATGTTGTTAAAACAGACTTGTCTAATCATGCCCTAAAGGGAGTGTTATTGCAATATAATAAGGACGGTGAGCTATGTCTAGTAGCCTTTCTCTCTTAAAAGCTCGCCCCTACTGAATTAAACTATAAGATATATAATAAGGAACTACTTACAATTATTAGATGCTTTAAACAATGGCGTCTAGAACTTAAAGGATTATTATTTCTAATATGCGTGTTAACGGACTATAAAAACATACAGTACTTTATAACTATAAAGCAGTTAACGCAGCGCCAAATTCATTGGGCTAAATACCTCTTATAATTTGACTTTAAGATTACGTACTAACCGGGCAAACTTAATTAGAAGCCTAATATATTAATATAACGATTATAAGATTTACCTATAAATGCCTTGGATAAATGGATTACAAATTAATTATGGATTTTATTGCCCCCTAAACGCTTTAAGAAACTACGTCCTATATTCCTAGATATGGAACTTAATAGAAATAAATTAGAAATTAATAAATAGGAAATGGAAATTGATAAGCTAATAGAATATAAATATAAGAACGACGTATAGATAGCAGATGTAATGAAAGCAATTTAAATAGGAAAATAATAGTATAAAGATATTACACTCGCCAAATACGAAATTCGTAATAATTGACTATACTATTAATAGAAGATGGTAATTCCGAATTCCAAACCCTTATAATTTAAGATACTTAAATTTATATATAATTCCCCTATAGCAGGACATCCTGGCCGTGCGAAGACTTATAAGATTATTTAACAAGTATACTACTAGCCTACAATGCACGACTATATACGAAAATACGTTTAAGCCTATAGAATATGCGTGCGTGGGAAGACCTCTTACGTAAAGAAGCAAGGAGTACTTTAACCGTTGCCAATTCTAATATAAAGATGGCGAGATATCTTAATTAACTTTATAGTTAACTTGCCTAATAGTAACGGGTTTATAAATGTTATGGTAGTCGTTAACCGTCTTATAAAAATGCGATATATGATTCCTATGGACTTAATTAATATAATATTAGTAGCTAAATGTTTTGTTAAGCATGTCTTTAAGCTATATAGACTTCCTAATTTAATAATATCTGACTATAGAAGCCAGTTCATTTTAGACTTCTGGCAAGCTCTATATAAATAATTAAGTATTTAAATATAACTCTTAACTATATTTTATCTGGAGATAGATGGTTAAACCGAAATTGCAAACGCGATTATAGAATAATACCTATAAATATACTGCTCCTACCTATAAGATGACTGGGAAAAATGGCTGCCTTTAGCTAAGTTTACTGCGAATAATATAATAAACGTATTAATAGGCATAATGCCGTTCTACACAACCTATGGATAAGACCCCTAACTTGGATTCAAACTATGACCTAAAATCGACATAATAGGACCTATAATTAAACGGATTTAGTTAATTGATATATATAACTTTGCTAATTGAATAAAGCAGTTAATGGAACTATTATGAAGTAAATTAACGTACGCTTAAACGGTATAGGAATGGTATGCGAACAAAGGACAAGCCCCCGCATGGGACTTTAAGGAAGGTGATATGGTTTACCTAAATACACGAAACCTAAAGACTTAACGGCCCTTAAAGAAACTTAATTGGAAGTTTGCAGGCCTATACCAAATTAAGAAGAAATTGAGCCCATATACTTATAAGCTCGAACTACTAACTAAGATAAAAATATATCCGATATTTTACGTAAGCTTGCTATAACCCTTAAAAGATAAACCTATAACTCGCGAAGTGCCGCCGCCACCTTCCGTAATTATTAACAACGGTAACGGTTCTTACTTTATTAACTTAATTAATGATATATAATAGAAAACATAATCTAAACAATTTAAACTTCTTATTAAGTGGGAAGGATATGAAACATAAACCTAGGAGCTCTATAAGCAAGTTAAGACCGATGCGCCTTCCCTAGTAAAAGAATTCCATAAGGACCATCCTTTACGGCCTACTCCGGCTGGATGGACACGATATAAAGGCAAATAACTGCCACCTGATACGAATATATAAAACACAATAGCAGGAAACTCGAAATTGAAAAGAGCTTAAAGAATACTATAACGCTTATAACACGGTTATATAACGCGCAAGATGTTAAGGAACTTTAATTAGCGGTTAAAGTTATCTAATTAGTTAGATTTGCCTTACTAAGACCTACTACAAAGATGTCAGTTTAGCTTACCGCCTTTACTGAACCAATAGCGATTTTCTATCCCGGGGATGGAAAATCCTAATTGGTCCGTTTAATAATTAGAACTGGTAAAACTCTACACCGCCACCTAATATAAAATACAACATGATAAAATTGTATTATTTTAGACCTTTGGCTAAAGGGGGGGTACTATAACAGGACTAGCCTAGTTATAGTAGGAATGTCTTGGTAAAATACTTAACAGATAGAACTTGAAGCTTTAACCAAATTCTACTAAATTCTGCTAGCTTAATCAACTTCTGCCAAGTTCTGCTAGATTAATCGAATACTACTAAAGTCCGTCCACGTGTGTATGTGCGTACGCATTGACCAAGACCCCTAAACTGTTTAATTGCAAGATTCTCTTGTTATTCCTTTCTCTTCTTTACGCAACGTCTTGTTCCTAGCAAGAGCTATATACCCTTAGATTTAGATAGAATTTATATTGTTCCTTTAAATCTTTCTTAAAGCCTCTTCGCGCCCTTATAACTGCGTATAATATTATGTGACTCGCTTACCATTCCTTATTACATAGTTCCACTAGTTCTATCCTAGACCGTGCCTATATTAACTAACTAGCTTCCTCCGACTCTTCCCCAAGTAGTTATAACATCGTACTTAAAGCGTCCGTAACACCGGCGATAAATAGAAAACGGTGTTCTAAATATAATATAGCCACTTTAAGTACCTAGTAATACTATTTAGGCTTACTAACACACCAGCAATATTCCAGGCCTATATTAATAAGGCATTATTAGGCCTGTTAAATACGATATATATAGTCTACCTTAATAATATTATAGTCTACTCTAATAACTACGAAGCATATATATACCACGTGCAAATAATACTAGAAAGACTGCGGGAATATAAGCTCTATATAAACCTAAAAAAATGCTTATTCTATATTACTAGTATTAATTTTCTGGGCTTTATTATTAGCGTTAACAGAGTGTTAATGGAGAAAAGCTAGGTAGACGCTATTAGGGAATAGCTATACCCTATAATATTTAGGGAAGTATAGGTTTTTATAGGCACAGTAAACTTCTACTAAAGGTTTATTATTTATTACTTATAAGTAATGCTCCTAATTACCAATCTATTAAAGGGATCTAAGGATGGCAAGAAGTTAGGACCCTTTATATTTAGGGAAGCTGCCAAGCAGGCTATAAACTGGTTAAAGGATTTGTTTACATAAGCGCCTATCCTAATACACTTCTACTAGGAGCTATATATATACCTTAAAACGGATACATCCGGCTTCGCCCTAGGGGCAATTATATCTTAATTAAAAGACGGAGAATAGCATCCTATGGCGTTTTAGTTAAGGAAAATAACCCCTATAGAGTAGTGTTATATAACGCATAACCAGGAGCTACTTGCAATAGTTACAGTAATAAAGCACTAGTAATATTATTGTATAGGAAGCAATTATCCTATTAAAGTCCTTACAGACTATAATAACCTAGAATACTTTATAACTATAAAGGTATTAAGTGGTCAATAAGCTAAATAGGCGGAGGCATTATTATAGTATAACTTTAAGATTACGTACCGCCTAGGAAAGATAAATCCCGCTAATAGGTTATTAAGATATCCGGATTATAAGACTAGGAGAATCTAGGATAGTATAGGGGAAATAATTCCCACATTGCAAAATTTGTTTAGGAAGAAAGAAGAATCTTTTCCTAGAACTATAGAATTCCGTAGTAGGGTAAAGGTCCTAGCAATACAGCTGCGAAGCACTATAATAATAGAGCTGTAGGATATAGTTACGGACTAGGTTATAGACTAAGTAGATATTATAAAGTTGGCATACCCTAGAATTAGCGAGAATTCTGCAGAATGTGCTAGGGGTATCACGGCACCTTTAACTCAATAGCGCATTAGCTGCGAGTTTCCAGATTTAGAGGGGATAGGCAAGATACCTATCTATAACATAGTATACTGCACAACGGTAGGAGAATCTGCTGGCACTAATAGTTTAAAACGTCTTATACCACGCCTAGGGTCCGTAATAGTGGTAGGCAAAATATAAATAAGTAATTTATATAAAACCTTTCTAGATCTTCTTCTTTAAGTATAATAAAGGGACGCCTTCATTTCTAAGGAGAGGTAGAAAGATATAGTGGAGACTAACTTAGCTAGAGTTACTAAGAAGCTATAATAGCAAGACTAAAAGGGTCTATTATGCTTTAAGGGTGCTATATATGTCCCAAAGAACCAAATGGTTTAAGATAAAATTCTAAAGGTCTTCTATAATAACCCTCTTAGGGGTCACTATAGTGCCAATAGGACCCTTAAGGCCGTTTAAAGGAAATACTTTTGGGATAAAATGTCTAAAGAAGTTAGGGACTATATATTAAGATATAATACGTGCCAAAGGGTATAGATATCTAGGCATTGCCTATATAGTAAGTTATTAGTGCTTTCTATTCCGCAAGGACCCATATTAGAATTAATAATAGATTTTATAATAGGCTTACCCCCTACCAAAATAAAAATAGGAGAGGTTGCTAACACTATCCTAGTAATTGTTAACAGATATACAAAGTTTTTAGGGTATTTTGCTGTTATAATAATAATCACGGTAGCGGAACTGGCAGACCTATTTTTAGAGCGGTAGCTCTTATTCAGCACGCCAAGGGGAATTATATCCAATAGAGGTACCATATTTAACAGCGCATTTTAGGCTTTATTCTGTCTTCTATTAAAAATACGGCGAAAGATAAGCACTGCCTTTTACCTATAAATAGATGGACAAATAGAGCGTCTAAATATATTATTAGAACACTACCTCCGCTACTATATTAATTATTAACAGGATAATTAGCTATTATAGTTAGCTCTAGCATAATACGTGTATAATATAAGCATCTACAGCAGCATAAAAATAACCCCTTATAAAGCACTATTTAGGGTAAAAGCAAATAACCCCTAGAATGTTAAGGATATTATTCCTAAAAGAGAGGCCCTAGTGGCGTCCAAAAGAATTAAGCAAATGAGAATTTATAAAGAAGAACTTAAAAAGCACTTGCTAGACGCCCAGGCTATATAAAAAAGGTACTATAATAAGGGATATATGCCTAAAGAATTTAAAATAGGAGACAAAGTCTTACTATCTATAAAAAACATCCAGATAAAATATATTAAGAAGAAGCTGGACCATAGGTAGCTTAGACCCTTTAAAATAGTTAGAAAAACTAAAGGAAATTAAGCCTATAAATTAGAATTGCCAAAATTATATCTAATATATCCCACATTTTATGTTTCCTTATTGGAGTTATACCGGAGAAGAGACGGTATAAAACCACCCCTACCTAGCGAAATTAATGGGGAACTAGAATGGAATATAGAAGATATTCTAGACTAAAGATGGCGTTAGAAGAAACATAAATTTTTAGTTTATTAGGAAGGATACTCTTAGGTATATAATAGTTGGGAACCTAAGGAGCACCTTTAGCTAGGATATAAGATGGTAATTAAAACTTTTCTAAAGACTATAAATTAGGATTTAGTAACGGTTCCGGATATACTATAGATAAGATAATAGGGAAGACCCTATAAATTAAAACCATAAGGTCTAGTATAGGCATTAGAAATGGGAACGTTTTGCTATTATAATAGGAATCCTAGAATCCTATAAGAGAAAGATATAGGGATCTATATAAGAACCACTAGGGATACTATCTAAAGAGGACGCTATTTAAGAATAAGTAGTAATACCAGAAGAAGGGGCCCTAGGGATTTAGAAGGGTTTCTAAGGGATAAAAGGAGAGTATCTGGTCTAACACTAGAGATACGCAATAGAGTTAATAATATAAAGAGGACCAAAAAAACACAAAGCAAAGATTCAGAAATTTTAAGAAATTGTGAAGTACCTATAAAAACACCACCCGTTTATTATATACAGAGATTATAGCAGTATGCTGCTTTTACACGGACTGTTACTAAAAATAAAAATAGAGGTATCCCTAAAGTATAAAGTTAATTCCTAGTACTAGGGCATCCTAGAAGTACCAGAGAGATACTATATAAAGCTATTCTATAAGAAGAAAAAAAGAACAAGATAATAACTTAAATACTAGAAGTAGTAATAGGAGCCTCCTCCTCCATCTTAATATTATTGTTAGTAGTATTATTAGCACTCCTATCCCTAGAAGTATTAGCATTCTTGCTAATATTCTTCTTAGAGCGGCGGGAACTAGATAGACCACCACGGCCAAGGGACTAGCAGGGAGAACATTTATCTTTATTACTATTTTTAGTATTATCCCTAGGCTCCAAATTAGCATCTAGGCTGGGATTAGAAAGTTAATAACTAAAGAGTTAGCATAGTTTTTAAATATATTACTAAAGAGACTTACCTAGCTAGAAAGGCCCGCGTAAGAGTGCGAATGTTATTATTTATAAGAACAAGCTACTCACATATACGCTCCTAGACACTATATATCTGAGATTACTGTATTTCCACAGCAGTAGAAACCCTTATTAAATTAAAAAGGCTGTAAGTAATGGAAGATACCTTCTATTCCTATCTTTTACTATTCTAATATAGACGGAAATCCCTAATGGCGCGTTAGAGCTAGTAAGCCTTACGCGCGTAGATAGCAGGGATCTAATATAGTTAGTAGAGTCCAGAATAGGATAGAATAGAAAATACTAGAATATAGGTCTTTTTCTGGCTGTAATAGTGGGAATGCTTAAATCTGTTCTTGCCAGAGCGCGGCATTTTATAGACATAGGACGGGTCCAACGTGAGCGCGTAAACGCAACAACAGCAGCACTTCAGAGAAACCACCGTAGAAGCAATAGAGGTGGTCTATAGTGCCAATAGAGTAGGGACAATGCTACCGCCAGTCTAGGGACGCGCAGCACAATCACAAGCTATTGCGAGAGAAAACTATAGGAAGTTAGTATTATTAAAGAAATAAAATAGGGATCCTATTACCCACAGACGCGTTATAAAAAGAGAACGGAGTAGTAGTAGAAAGAATAGCTAGAGATACAGAAGCTAAAAGCTAAGATATAATAAAAAACAGTCTGCTAAAAGGCGAGACGAATAGTATTATTAATAGAAAGACGCGTAAAAGACAATAGCTTATAAACTAGAAGAAATTAACATTAAGACGTCATTATTAGGACCCATTTTAGGTAAATAGAAATAGTGGCTAGTTAATATATTGCATAGGACAACCTCTAGATTAGTTTATAACAAATTCTTATAATAAGGAAGGTGAATCCTATTCAATTTTTATTATTATTATTAAAGTTCCATTATAAAGGCACCGTGAAGAGCTATAGTAGAAGAAGAGCGGAGGAATAAAAGACAAAGTAAGGTTCCACGCTAGTAAAGAACCAGCGATAAGCCATATTATAGAGTACCTTTCCACTAAAGAACTTCCCTAGTGGTTTTAGTTAGAACTCTATAAGAGTTTATTAAGAGGCGAAGTCTTAGAGGACTAAGACCTTAGAAGGGGAGGCAATTATAACGGAACCCTCTAGGAGGTACATATTAGATAAGACAGTAGGAGGTTTTATTAATATCCCATCTACGTCCTATGTATGCCCTAGAGGAGACATAGTTAGATAGATAGGGGCAAAAGGTTTTACTAATATCTTAGAAGGTTTATATAGGAAGCTAGTTCTCCTCTAAAGAAGAACCAGCGATTAGTCTCTAAATAGAAGTAGTTAGAAGCATTTGTCCTCTAATATATACAACTTATTCTACCTTTAACTCACCTTCTACTTACCTGTGACACTGCCGATTAGATAATCATACGTTCCGGTTAGGCTGGCCTCTTACATAAACTCTTCTTTTTATATAATACCTATATAACTAACCACTCTTAGAATAAGTAGAAGAGGGTAAAAGTTTTACTAGTAATTAATATAAAGGCTTAGGCGGGAAGTATATTAAAGAAGCAGGTATAGATAGGGAGGCCCTTATATATAAATGCAATTCTAGTTTAGAGCCGTAGATCTCTAAATATAACTATAATGTAAGAGTATATATATTAGGTCCCGCCGCGCTTACGACAAGTTCGCAAGCACTCTCAGTCTTTTTAGCCGTATGGCAATGTAGAGGCAGGCCACGTTACATATAAGTAATTTATATTACTTATATAAGGCAGAGAGCTAATTAATGCTAGTTCTATAAGGCTTATATAACGACTCCGCGTTATCTAATAGGCCTTTACCCCTTTACTAAGTATTAGAGTCTCCTAGGGTTCTATAGTAGGTGCTATAGAAATTGCAAGTAACGGGCTTATAGGGCTTAATGTTCAGCGTATAATAAAAATTCTTAGCCTATAGCGGCGGCAGTAGGAGCACTAAAGGGTAAGGATTAGATTATAGAACTAGAGGATAAGGAATAGATAAAAGTTACTAAATTTAAACTGCTAGGTCTCCTCTCTTTGGTACTATTTTATTTTATTTTATAGTATTCTATATAAAGAGAAGTATGAATAAAAAGTCAGAAAGGAGGTAGCTAACTAGTAGGAAAGCTAAAGGTATTTGCTAAGGCTCTACACGAAGCTCTGCATGAAGCTCTGCAAGCTCTACACGAAGCTCTGCATGAAACTCTGCACGAAGCTCTGCACGAAGCTCTACACGAAGCTCTGCGGAGGCTCTGCACGAAGCTCTGCAGAGGCCCTACACGGAGCTCTGCGTACGTAGGCTCTGCACGAAGCTCTGCGGAGGCTCTACACGAAGCTCTGCACGACGGCTCTGCGTACGACAGTTCTACTACGGAGGCTCTATATAAAAGCTTTGTGCAGAGCTTTGTGTAGAGCTTCGTGCAGAGCTTTATGCAGAGCTTCGTGCAGAGCTTTGTATAGAGCTTCGTGTAGAGCTTCGTGCAGAGATTTATGCAGAGCCTCCGCAGAGCTTCGCGCAGAGCCTCCGTACGCAGAGCTTGGTGCAGAGCTTGGTGCAGAGCTTGGTGTAGAGCCTCCGTACGCAGAGCTTGGTGCAGAGCTTGGTGCAGAGCCCTCCGTACGCAGAGCTTCGTGCAGATAAGCCTTATAATATTACTTATCCTCAGGATATTTAAATAAAAGTGGTACCATTTTAAAGTGCTTTACAAGCTCTATAAATCTATGCCAATAGAAAAATTATTTATTTAATATTGGGGGGTGCATTACAAGTATAAGCATATTAGGGGATTTTGCCAAGACTATCCGGAGACTATCCGGATAGTCTCCGGATACTATCAGCTGATAGGTCTATTATCCGAGAGGGCTATCCGGCCTATCCTCCGCAGGTCTGCTTGGTAGCAGGGTGGCCCATCCGCGGACCCACCTACACTACCTTTGGGTTGAGGGTGTAGGTTATGTTTACCCTTTTCGGAAACCTAATTAATTGAGTATGGCTTAAAAAAGCTTAGTGTATGCAGTTAGGCTCCGTACCAAGTAAGTGGGAAATTTTCTCATGTAGGTTGTAGAGTCCCACAAGTTTAACTGTGGAGTAAGGCTGATAGAGGTCGGCCATCCTCCCTGCTAGCGGTGGTAATTAGCGATATTTATAGCCGGCAATTAAAGCGTTAAATGCTTTGAACTTGTGCTGCCGCTAAACCTGTTTATAGTGATTGTGTGCTGGATGTTCAGTGCAGAGAAAACGATCAGCTGACCTGCGTCCGGGATAGATGCAGGACCGGCATAGGCAGCAGCTAATTCAACTACCCCCACCTCCGCCTATTTCATACGCACAGCCGCCATGATGTTTGCGCTCGACAATACGTCTTTTACAAGTTAACGAGAACGGCGAGTTCAGCCGACCTGGTCGATAACATCCCCCCCATGCTATTCTTTCGCACACGAGGGGAGACGATTATGACGAGGTCAACTTCAAAGACTTAACAATTGGCCCTAGGAAGACAAAAGCTGGATACAAAAAACTTCGCTTCTGCGCAGGGCAAGCTGCCCGCGATGGCCTGAAACACTTCTGGGTGGATACTTGCTGTATGAACAAATCAAGCAGCGCAGAGCTTTCAGAGGCGATCAACTCTATGTTTCGCTGCTATCGGGATGCGGCAAGATGCTACGTGTATTTGTCTGACGTTTCAATCAGCGGTTCGGTTGGAGACGACAAGTACTCCCGGATATGGAAACCGGCTTTTAAGAAAAGTAATGGAGCTGCAAGGTCCATGACTATGCTCTTTGAGCGTTGAGACTTCATGCAGGATACAGCACTCTTTGGCATGCGCTGAATGCTTGTTAGGAGTACACATGTTTGGCGGGGCAGAGCGGAGACAAGAGAGGAAGGTATAGTTTGCAGATTTTGTACATCCCAGTCGGCGTATCATCTCACACCCAGCCTGGTCCCGGCCCCGGTCCCGGTATCACCTTGATAGATTTATAGTTAAGAAATTTTTGAAGTAAATTGCAGACGTGCGAGTCAGCATATAAGCCATTTCTAAACGTTACAACCACTCTCATAAAGTTCCCTGACACTCACCCTCAAGACAAACAGACACCACCTCAAACGGTTGTTCATTCTTCGACATTGTACTCGTATTGTGCTTCAAGAGGCAATTAAACGGAGCATGGTTATCCTCCATAGCCTTCGTCTGATTTAGCCAAGAGGGCACGAAACCCCCACCAATGCACTTTGCGCCGTTAATGGCATTGCTGTTGTAGGTCGTGCAGGCTTCGATGCAGTCCGAGGGTGTCAGGACGGAAACGGCGATGATGTCATCGTTGATCCATCCCGTGCTGCAAAAGATTTGGTAGGTGGCTATATCGTGCGCGGAGGTTAGTTTTTGGCCGTTGATGGAGGGACAGCCTGTGTATGGGATCGGTAGGGCTGTGGCGTTCGAGGGTGTTGAGGTGGAATTCGAGTTTGGTGGTGGGCATGAAGTCACATTGGATTGTTGCTCTACTGGGCTGGTGACCTCGTGCCTGTTGTGCTCGATCGCCTTTCCGACAAAACCTCCTATTATCCCTCCTAGGATAGCGAGAAGAAGGCCGAAGAGTAAGAGACAAGGCCAGCGCGTCCATTTCCGTCTTTGAGGTAAGGGTTGAGGGACGATAGGCGGAACATCGTCGGCTTTGTAGAGAGGCGCTTGGTCCGGGATGGGGTAAATGTATGTTGTGCTCTCGGGCTTAGGAACAGCTTCTGGGAACATGGAGGAGAGATCGGGTTGTGATAGCCGTGTGATCAGGAATAGCGTCAGCAGGTACTATGTGGGAGTGTTGGCATTAAGTACTTACTGGCGATGCACTCATATTCGCGCCCGAGTGCTGTACTACGTTCAACCACCTTCTCGTGAGGTAAATGGATCAAAACAGATAGAAGTAATATTAGGATGTGTCTAGACCTTATTCACAGATTCGGACCCATTGCTGTGCCGCAGGGCAATACTTTGGCCCAAGGGCGCTAACCTGCAAGCATTTTATTGGTTGAGAGGCGATGAGCTGGGTTGTCAGAAATCGCACTGCAGCAATCGTGAGACACCTGGGCACGGCATACTTATTTCAACCGGTCGGTATAACCCTTAGAGATTCCTTCAGCCTCCATAAATCTCCGAGGAGGCGGAAGTGATGCACTGGCGAGATCTAGAAGGATCGGAGAAGGTACTTGGGCCAGAGCACCCAGATACGCTCACCAGCATCAATAACCTTAGGTCGGTGTTGTCGAGGCGGGGGAAGTATGAAGAGGCGGAAGCAATGTAGCGGCGAGCCTAGAAGGATGGGAGAAGTTCATATGAATTATTAAGCTGAAACAGCGGCAACGGGTACTTATCTCGGTCCCAGACGATAATCTAACGTAGTCTGCGGGCCTATGGGTCATGCGGGCCTCCGGGTCACCCCATTTCAAAATCGCGAAAACGCGACGCGTTACTTAACTACTACCTTAATGGCTACACCACAACAATAAAATCCCCTTTTTTAAGAGGGTAGACTTATTTTGGCTATTAATGCCTATAATTAAGGCCAATTCTTAAGTTTCTAATCTGCCGTAATAATATACAATGTACCTTTAGCTACTACCTAGCGATGCAACAAAGGCATTAAACCAAGACGCGGTTCTATTGCCTTAAATTGCCGTTTTACACTAGTACAAGAAGAAAGCCTTAAGTAGTGGATTTTATTAATGGATTAACGTGGTATGCTACCTAGGATTGCTACTATGCGGTAGATGGCTAGCCTTTTAGCTACTTAGCACGCTAGATTGTAACTTGTTACGGACAGCTTAAGTACGATGTTACGACTACTTAGAGAGGAGTCGGCAGAAGCTAGTTGGTTAATACAGGCAATGTCCAGGATGGATCCGGTGGAACCATGTGACGAGGAATGGTAGCCGAGGTTACGTGATGTGATCTGTGTAATCTGTGTAATCTATATAATCTGTGGAGTAGAGTAGATAGAGCATATATACCTCACGGAGTAAAGGGATTTCTTAGACGTATAGTTATATATTTAAAGGACCACAGTCCCTACCCAGATAGTTCTCTCTTTATAGTAAATCTTAGAATATAATTAGAGTTAATCTGTTGGGCAACTACTCTACTAGTTATTATTATATTGTTAACTATTATTTATACCTACATACCTAGCTTATTAATAAGTCCACTATAGTACCTACTATAAGGCTCTGTTATATATTTACTACTAAGGTTATAGTATTAAAACATAAAGAGTTAAATAATATGCCACTAAAAGTACTAGTTATAACTATAGTAGCAATGACCTTAGGGTTAGGAGATACTAGTATAGTAGATATTAATTTGCAGATGGTTACATAAGAATAGTTATAAAAGATGGTTAATTAATTATTAGACAATAATAGGATACTTAAAGAATATATTAATGGCATTAGAGCAGTAAAGGTTAAGTTACTATTAATTAAATGGTTTTTAGGAGAAAGGTTAAAACTTAAAGGGTTCCTTATATAAATGCACTTTAAGGTTATATAAGAGGGAGTAAAGTTAGTAACACCTATAGACCAAGTGGTGTATATAGGGTTGTTCTTAATAGGAAGAGCACTTAAGTGGTTTAAACCTTACCTTACCAAAATATAAGTAAACGGAATAATAACTGCTAACTAGGATATATGGTATATATTTACTAGTTAGAATAGGTTCACAGAAAGATTAATATAGATATTTAGTAATTTAGAGGCATTAACTATAGTAAAACGTAAACTTTAGAACCTAGTATAATAAACTTTAGCAATTAAGTATATAATATAGTTTTAGATACTTGTAATATAGGTTAAGTGGAATAATAAGGCGCTTATAGTATAGTATAAATAAGAACTTAAGGCCAAAGTCTAGGACGTAATTATTCTAATAGAAGATATGGATACTCTAAGAGATTTAATAGATTAAGTAATAAAGATTAATAATAGGATCTATTAAAGAGAATAAGCTAAGAAAGGGTAAGATAGAGTTTTATAGTTGTATAAGGCGTAGAGTACGCAATAATAGATATAGAGTTAAAACCTATAGAATGGCGCAGAGCTAATAGACCTAAGCAGTACTAAAGAATCTAAGAGATAGATAAAGAAACTATAGAAACCTAGAGGTTAAGGATTAAGTAATTATAGGACCCTAGAGCAGAGGCTAAATTAGGGATTTTAGCAGTAGAAGATGTTTAGGCGGACTCTATAATAAGAAAAATGGTTTAAAAATAGAGCTTATATAAATTATAGAAGGAAAGGTTATTTTGCTAGAGACTATAGAGGTAGTTAAAGTAACTACGTAGTAAAGGGTACAAGGTTGTTAGAGCATAATAATATAAATATAAGAGCATTGCGCGGGACTAAGGAGTGTTTAATTAAATACTTTATGTTTTGTTATAATAACACATGCTAAATTTATAAGGATGCTAAGTATGGTGTAAGCTATTAGCTATAAGAGCTAGAGTTAAGAAAACTTAAAGAAACTAGAGAGTTAAATAAAGAATAAAATTAACTCTATAAGCTGGATTAAGATATTATATTACGGACGCTTTAAGTACAATGTTACAACTACTTGGGGAAGAGTCGCAGGAAGCTAGTTGGTTAATACAGGCACGGTCTAGGATAGATTTGGTAGAACTATGTAACAAGGAATAGTAAGCGAGTTACATAACGTTATACACAGTATATAAAGTATACGCAGTGTACGCCCGCGTATAATACGTATAACACGTACCTTACGTACAAGAGAGGATTTCTTAGGAGTATAATTATGTATTTAAAGGACCTCAGTCCCTACCGTAGATAGTTCTCTCCTTGCAGTAAATCTTAGAATATAATTGGAGTTAATCTGTTAGGCAACCACTCCACCAGTTATTATTATATTATTGTTTTATTCTTACCTATATACCTAACCTAATAACTAAACCCACTGTAGTTCCTACTATAAGGTTCTGTTATATATTCACTACTAAGGTTACGGTATTAAATAAGATTAAATAATATGCTACCCAGAGCACTAGTTACAACGGCGTTAACAGCAGCCACAACCTTAGGGCTAGATAATACTAGTATAGACAATAGGGATTCTTAAGTAGTTACGTAAGGTCAGTTACAGGAAATAGTTAATTACTTATAAGATAATAATAGGATACTTAAAGAACGCATTAATAGAATTAGAGTAGTAAAAATTAAGCTACCTTTAATTAAACGGTTCTTAGGAGAGAAGTTAAAGCTTAAGGAATTTCTTACGCAGATGCACTTTAAGGTAGTACAGGAAGGAGCGAAGTTAGTAATATTGTTAGATTAAATAGCCTATGCAGAATTGTTCCTAATAGGAAGGGCACTTAAGTGGTTTAAGCTATATCTTATAGAAATATAAGCTAATAGTATAACAACTACTAACTAGGACGTATAGTATATATTTACTAGTTAGAACGGGTTCGCGGAATAACTAACACAGATATTTAGAGACTTAAAGGCCATAACTATAGCAGAATGAAAGCTTTAGAGCTTAGTATAACGCACTTTAGTAATTAAGTATATAACACAGTTTTAAATACTAGCTATATAGGTTAAGTGAAATAATAGGGCGCTTATAGCACAGTATAAACAGGGACTTAAGGCTAAAGTCTAGGACGTAATTATCCTGATAAAAGATGCGGATACTCTAAGGGAGTTAATAGATTAGTTAATAAAGATTAATAATAGGATCTATTAAAGGGAACAAGCTAAGAGAGGATAAGACAGAGTTCTATAGTTATATAAGGCGTAGAGTACGCAACAACAGATATAGAGTTAAAAACTATGGAATAGTGTAGAGCTAATAAACCTAAGCGGTACTAAAGAAACCTAAAGGTAGGAAAAGAAACCATAAAAACCTAGAGGTTAAAGATTAAGTAATTAAAGGACTTAGGAGCAGAAGCTAAACCAAGGATCTTAGTAGCAGAAGACGTTTAGGCGGACTCCATAGCAAGAAAAATGGTTTAAAAATAGGGCTTATATAAATTGCGGAAAACAAGGTCATTTCGCCAGAGACTATAAAGGTGGTTAGAGTAACCATGCGGTAAAGGGAACTAGGCTAGTAGACAGCATATATATATAAAGGGATGATGGTACACTATAAGGAATAAAAGAGTATTTAATTAACAGTTTTGCGTATTATTATAACAACGCATACCAAATTTATAAGGACGCTAAGTACAGCGCAAGCTATTAGCTATAGGAGCTATTATTATCTAAGTTTAGAGGAACCAATAAACCAGCTTATAGATCGGACATTAAAGACGATAAATTTAATAAAGGCGAAGCATTTACCAATAATAAAGCAATAAAGGCAGCTTACTAGGAGTATACAGACCTTAGAGAAGTTAAAATAGAAGTAGAGACTAAGACCATTACAGAATAGGGTTTGGTAACGGATATTATAATACTATTAGATATAATTTCCATCGCTTTATAAGATAATAGAAGTAACGTTTAAAAAGAACTAAGTAAGTAGACAACTGCTAGTGCTAGCTTATCACTTAATAAAGGCAAAAGGCTATAGGCTTAAGATTCTTAAGAAGAGATAAGAAAAGCTTAAGATTCTTAAGATAAGATAAGACATACCTAAGGACCCACAACGGACAAAAACTAATAGGAAAGGGTAGTGACTTAGTTTAGTAATAAACGAATAAGTATAGAACGTAAGTTTAAGAACTATAAGTTTGAAGAACAAGTAAGAACGTTAGCAATCCTAGGTAAACGTAGTATTCAGCCTAAAGATTAAACAGTTAATACTAGGATTAAAAAGCAAAACGACTATAAAGATCCAGCTGCAAGACGCAGAAAATAAGGAACTATAGATAAGTTCAGAACAAGAATTATCACATAGTAGGAGCAAAAGCTAGATAAGAGGTCAGCTATACTAGGTTATATAAGGGACAGAGCACCTATATAAAGAGTTACTAATAGGCTAAGTATAGGGACACCTAGGGTAAAATAGTTGGATAAACTAAAATAAGAAGAGGATCTAGATATTCTAACTAGGTTTAAAGAAAGACATACTAAAGGATATTATAATGCAGTAATAATAAGGTACTTTCTAATAGATAGACCATATACACTAAACCAGCTATATGGAAAGTGGTATAGGCAATAATACAACAATAAATAGGCCGATTTTTATATATAGCTGGACGAAAAAGTTGTCCAAGACTAACCTATTATGGAAAAACGCATAAATTATATTAAAGGAGCGTTAATTATGACGTTAAGGAACCTAAAGAAAGGATCTAGGAACTAAAGAAGTAAGTAATAAATCTTAGTACCTATAGCAGAGATACCAGTGGTCAGGTTAATTAGGTATAGGTTTAAACTTAAGAATAAAAACAAACTAAGAGTTAACCTAAAACATATAGCGTATTATATACTATTGTGGATAGCTTATGTGGATAATACGTGTAATATATATAGAGCACTAAAAGATAAGAACCGGAAGTACCTAGTAAGGATATATTAGGCACTAGAGGAAAAGCGGTTTAGGAACGCTAAGTATATATATAAATAGTACCTAGTAGAAGTATAAGGTTAAGGGGACTTAATACTTTAACTAGGAAGATTCCTTATGGAAGAATGCCTAGATAGATAATAGTAGTGGGAGTGCCTAGAAAACACTTATCTATGGTATATAGAGGAAAAGAAATAAACTAAGTATTAGCTAAAGTTGGACTAAGTATAAGTAGGATCGAGCAGCCAATAGTTAGGAAAAGGGGAGGCATATAGAACTAGAGGGAACTAGTGTTAGAGCCTTAGACCCTTAAAGGAATTTAAGAATAATACCTAAATTTAAGAGTTAAATGGCAAGATTAATAGTTTAAAGTATTAGTAGATAGTGGAGTAACTAGGAACCACATATCACCAAAGGTAGTAGAAAGAATAGGGTTACTATATAGACAAAAGGAACACCTATATCTACTTATAACAATTTTAGGAGATTAGATAGCCTATAGAGGAGGTATTATTAATCTTAAAATAGGACCTATTTAGTTAACTATTAAAGGAAGACCAGTTAGAATGTCTTTTAATATCCTACTGTTAGGATAGGATAAGGCGATACTAGGAATGCCTTAGTTATAGAAGTATAATCTAAAGATTGATTAGGTTATAGGTTAGGTCAATATTAAGGATACTTAATAGTATAAAGTGCGATAGTAAACTAAGTTGGTATAGTACTAAGTTGGAGCGACATATAAAGAGACTAAGTGAGGCTTAAGTTACGTACCAAAGAGATACCATAAGTATGGTAAAAAGTTACAGTTACTAGAAAGTAAAAAGCTATTAGAGCATGCAGTATGGGACTATAAGATAGAATTAGAAGAGGGAATAAGTCTAAAGTTCTTTCTAATCTATAAGCTTATGGAAATGGAGTTAGTAACACTTAAGGAGTTTATTTAAGAGAACTTACGTAAGGGATATATCAGACCATTATAGTTATTAGTAGGATATCTAGTACTATTTATCCTAAAGAAAAACAGAAAACTTAGGATGTGTATAGACTATAGACAGTTAAACAGCATTACTAGGAAGGATAGGTATTCTTTACCCTTAATTAGTGAAATCTAAGACAGAATAGGCAACGTAAAGATCTTTATAAAGATAGATCTGAGGTAGGCGTACCATTAGATTAGAATTAAGGAAGGTAACAAATAAAAAGCAGTCTTTAGGTCAAAGGAAGGACTATATAAGCCGTTAGTTATGCAGTTCGGGCTTATAAACGCACTAGTAACGTTCTAGAAGCAAATTAATAGTGTATTAGGAGAACACCTAGATGAATTTGTTATGGTATACCTTAATAACATTATTATCTACTTAGAAAATGAGGAAGAACATGGAAAACACGTTAAATAGGTCTTAAAGAGACTATAGGAAGAACAGATGCCAGTAGCAATTAAAAAATGCGAGTTCTTTACGAGAAAAACCGATTTTGTTAGATTTATTATTAAACCAGGCCAACTAAGCATAGATCTAAAAAAGATTAAGGCTATAGTAAATTGGCAGGAACCAGAGAACGTTACGCAGTTAAGATCGTTTCTAGGGTTTTGCAATTATTATAAAAGGTTTATAGCGCAGTGGTTAAAGAACGTTAAGCCGCTTATATAGTTAACAAAGGAAAAAGAACTATAGGTATGGGGAAAGGAGTAATAAGAACTATTTAAGAAAGTTAAAGGGTTGTTTACCTAGGAGCCAGTTCTTAAGATCTATTAACTAGGTCTAGAGACGGTTATAGAAATAAATGCATTAAACTTTACACTAGGGGTATACTTTATATAGAAATATCAAGACGGATGGCACCTAGTGGTATACTATAGTCAAAAGATGATACTACTAGAGTTAAACTATAACATCTACAACAAGGAGTTATTAGGCATAGTTGCAGCACTTAAGAAATAGAGAGCATTTTTATAAGGCACAGAGAAACCATTTATAGTTAAGACGGACTATAAAAACCTTACCGGATTCCTAATAACAAAGGAACTCAACTAAAGATAGGTTAGATAGGCAGAAATGCTTATAGAATACTATTTCGAAATTTAGCATACTAAGGGTACAAACAATACATAAGCAGACGCTTTAAGTAGAAAGGCTGAACTATAAAGTAATAAAAAGCTATTAGGAGCTTTGTTGCGAAAGAATTAAGATAGATTAATTAAGTACAATTATCTAAAGATTATAGCAACTAAAGAAAGTCAGATCTATAAATTACTAGAGAGTAATTGGATATAGAAGATCTAAGAAGCATAGATAGAGGATCTAGACTTAAAGTAATACGAAAACAGAAAGGCAATGTATGTACCTAAGTCTATTGCAGAGGAGTTTATTAAGGAATTCTACAAGGGAATAATATAAGGATATAACAGAGCTATAGGCTTAGTATTAAGACTTTAGAAGGAGTACATTGTTTAAGGAATCTGGGGACTAGTAAGATAAGTTATAAAAGAATATCTAGATTGCTAAAGGAATAAACCGATAAGGTATAAGCTATATAGAGAGCTATAACCTATTAAAATACCGGGAAGACTATAGGAAGTTATATTATGGGACTTTATTGTTAAGTTACTAAAGTTAAGAGATCCTATTACAGGACAAAATTATAACGCGATTTTAGTAATAGTGGATAAGCTAACAAAGTAGGGATACTTTATAGCATACACTAAAAAGATATTAGCAGAAGATATTGCTAGAATCTATATAAAGGAAGTATTTATAAGACATGGAGCACTAGATAAGATTATATTAGATCGAGATCTAAGATTTATAGTAGTATTTTAGGAAGTATTTCTGGCGGAATAAGGGGTTTGCGTAGTAATATCTATAGCATATTATCTGCAGACGGATGGATAAACGGAAAGACTAAACTAGACACTAGAATAGTATCTAAGGCATTATATTAATTACGCACAGAATAATTAGGTATCGTTATTACTAGTTATACAGTTTGCATATAATACAACACTACAAGAAGGAATGGGGATATTACTATTTAAGGCGAATTACGGGTATGAACTAAAAACGTCGTTATTGCTATATTAAGTAAAAAAGACGAGTAGCATAGCTAAATAAAGAATGGAAATGTTAATAAATCTTTATAGAAACCTTATAGAAACAGCTAAACTAGTATAAAAATAAATAAAAAGGTATTATAATGCTAAGAGATCTAAGGGACCAGATCTTAAGGAGGGAGATAAAGTGTAGCTACTATATAAAAATTTTAAGAGTCGATAACTAAGTAAGAAGTTGGACTATGTTAGACTAGGACCTTTTAAAGTTAAGTAAAGAATTTTATTAGTTACGTATAAGTTAAACCTACCAGCCAAAATGAAGATCTACCCTATATAATATATTGCAATGCTAGAGCCAGTATACGGGAATGTTAAGCCACTAGTCTATAAGGCAGATACGTATAGAGAATAAAAAAAAGACAAATAGCAAGTTTTAAAGATTATCAGTTACGAGGACGTGGATGATAAAATATAGTATAAGGTAAAGTGGATAGGCTACAGTAAGACTACCTAGGAACCACTAAGCAACCTAGAGAATGCTATAGGAAAGGTATAGAAGTATTAAAAAAAAGCAGGTTAGGGAGTATTAAAAAAGGATCGCCAAAGAATAAGTCACCTAAGGGGGACCTAAGAGGAGCAATTGCTAAGCTACTTAGAGTTGTTTCCCTTATAGGAGGAGAGCCAGTTCTTTTGTTACCTAACTTATTAAGACCCTATTAAACCAGTTTCTACTCCTTAGAACGAACCTTCTTATAAACCTTCTTAAGATGGGTTAACTAAGCAAACGCAACCTACTAAGACTTAAAGGAGTGACGCTGAGCCTTAAGGGCCCAAGCAGTCTCTTTAGCAGAATAGTGGAGTTTGGCGCGCGCGGCAGCTAACTTAGACTTAAGTTTTATAGTGGTAGATTAAATATAAGACCCTATAATAAGTTACTTAGGGAACTTAAAGACTGTTAAGAGTTATAAGACGCGCATACTTAGCGTTAGAGATAGAGCGAACATTACAGGATAATTGAATGTTTGCTTTAGTACACTCTGAGTAAGATAAGGGTTATTAAGATAAGGGACTTACTATTGTAATATACACCAACCCCGCTTTCGCACAACGAGAATATGGAGACAACATTATCTTACTAAGCGATAGTATAGCAGCCACGGTGTAAGCACGGCGTTATACTTGCGAAGAAGAAGAAGCTTTAGGTATAATAAGCAAGGATATTAACTAGATTAATTAAACGGATATTACACCTCTAGTGGACAACTTGGAGATGTTAGGAATCTTTAAGGACGAAGATAGAGAGGAGGGAGATGGTATTATAGACGCTTTAAGTATAATATTATAACTACTTAGGGAAGAGTCGCAGGAAGCTAGTTGGTTAATATAGGCACGGTCTAAAATAGATTTAGTGAAACCATGTAATAAGGAATAGTAAGTGAGTTATATAACGTTATACGCAGTATATAAAGTATACGCAGTGTATACCTATGTATAATACGTATAACACGTACCTTACGTACAAGAGAGGATTTCTTAGGAGTATGGTTGTGTATTTAAAGGACCTTAGTCCCTACCATAGATAGTTCTCTCCTTATAGTAAATCTTAGAATATAATT